>Ga0209043_1000955_pt1 | contig 16954 bp, 11 predicted proteins | sample SaaInlV_100m_DNA_3_FD_184654 | JGI IMG/M metagenome (GOLD analysis project Ga0209043, IMG submission 184654) | Marine microbial communities from expanding oxygen minimum zones in the Saanich Inlet - SI037_S4LV_100m_DNA (SPAdes) (version 2) | ecosystem: Environmental > Aquatic > Marine >... | reverse complement strand
TTGGCAAGAAGTAGTATATATAAGTGAAAGAGGCTTCATGCCTGCTAATGAATAAAATAAAATTTAACCAGACTAATTAACCTCAGGTACTACACAGGATTTAACTGCAAAAGGAATAATCAATAATAAAATGACTACCAATAAAATGAACGTTTCCAAGTTTAGGAAGACAAATGTTCTTTTATAAAATTTTGGTTCCCATTTGATCACTAGAGCTCACCATAAAACGATCTTGAGAAAGAGTACTTTTATTGTGACATATTAACCTATAAACATGAATTTTAGATTAATGCATTGTTAATTTTTAATTAAAATAAGTCTCCGTTGACAAGTGGGGTTAAAATTGGTAACTGAAATGAATTGAAATAGTATTATTAGGTTGTTAAAAGTTGGTCTAACCCGCTAAGGAGAGATGAGTCATTGGTGTTTTTTGATTTTAGAGTACCTAATAAAAGATAGGCTATATACTAGAGTAAGTCTTTCTGATTTTTAAGCATTCCAGAAACCTGTTTTTTAAAGGAGGTTCTTATGCAGAAAGCACCTATCATGATCTTGTTGTTTGTTCTGCTGGTTGTCTGTTTTTCCGTGGAACACACTTTGGGAGAGCCTTCAGAAAAGACTTCCGGGATAGCGCCCATTCATGCTGCCGATTTAATCCACTCAGTCATCGAAGCTAACAGAACCATTTACTCGGAAGTTGTTGTTGAAAGATTAGCCGCCACGATTTCACTCAAAGCTACCGAAAATTGGGATAACGAGAATACGTTACCCCTCCCTGCGCAGTTCCTCGCCCTTTCTTCACGCATGCTCAAAGAAAAAGGGATAGGTATGGATTACCGTTTGATAAGCCTGTGGCCCATTAACTCAAATAATGGGGCCAAATCAATTTTTGAAAAATCCGCATTGCAGAAGTTTTTTGACGAGCCCGCTAGCGCCCAAATATCTACTAGTTTAGAGAATGGTAAGAAGGTATTTACGGCGATTTATCCTGACCTGGCAGTAGTCCAAGCTTGTGTCACCTGTCATAACAATCATCCAAAAGGTCAAAAGCGAGATTTTAAACTTGGGGACATTATGGGCGGAATTGTAATTAGTTTCCCTATTAGTGAATTTGAAGAAAATTCAAATGGGCCACTAATTTCTCCAGAAGTGACAGCCGACTATATACACTCGGTTTTAGAATCTGATCGTACCGTCTATTCAAAATACATTGTGGACCGATTGAAAAATGAAAATATTGTGCGTGCCTCTGAAAACTGGTGGGATAAAAACGCCCTTCCTTTGCCGTCTCAGTTTCTTTTAAACGTATCTGAACTGATCGTCGAAAAACGTATGAAATTCGATTTTAAGCTAATTAGTCTTTGGCCTATCAATAGCCAAAATGGTGCTGCCAATGAATTTGAACGTAGGGGGCTCGAACATGTGGCACGCAATCCTGCGCGTCCGTTTATAGGTACTTCAAGGTTTGGAGGTAAGAAATATTTTCAGGCGCTATATCCGGACTTCGCGGTAACTTCCTCATGCGTATCTTGTCACAACGCACACCCGAAAAGTCCTAAGAATAACTTTAAATTAAATGACGTGATGGGAGGAATGATTCTCACAATTTTAATAGAATAGGTTCGTCCATATGGATCCAGAAAAGGTTAACTACCATTACTGCGACAATCTCTCCACACGCCCACTTCCACCAGGTACTCGAATTCTCGTTACAGGGGCCAACGGGTACGTAGGCCATCGTTTGATTCCCGAACTCGTTTACCGCGGTTATGTTGTTCGTTGTATGTTTCGCAAGAAGCGATGTCCACCCATTCTTTCACACTCCAATTTAGAGATAGCGTATGCTGACTGTTTGAGCAAAGATGAACTTAGACCAGTTTTAAAAGGAGTGCACACCGCGTATTACCTGATCCATGGCATGAGAAGAAAGACGAAAGAATTTCTCGAGAAAGACAAACAGGCCGCCAAAAACTTTATAAGTGTTGCTGAGGAATGCGGTATCCAACGGGTCATATACCTTGGTGGTCTAGGGGAAAAGAATTCAAACCTTTCGGTTCATTTACGCAGTAGACAGGAGGTTGGAAAAATTTTATCGAAAAGTAGAATACCTGTTGTTAAACTCCGCGCTGCTATAATCCTTGGTGCGGGGAGTGCTTCCTACGAACTTTTGAAGTCGATGATCGAGCACAACCAGCGAATCCCTTTTCTTCCAAAATTTAATTCGCGGTGTCAGCCTGTGGCAATCCGGGACGTAATCAAATACCTTGTGGGTATGCTCGAAACGGAAAACCTCACGACTCGCATCTACCATATTGGCGGCAAGGATATTTTAACCTACCGAGAAATCATTCAACGTTTTGCCAAGTTGCTAAACAAGAAAGTTGATTTTTTCGATGTTTCCTGGATCCCTTTGCCTGTAGAAACTTTGTGTAGGATATATGCATGCTGGCTTCATTTTTTCATTTCGATTCCCGTTAATATTTGTTCTTTATTATTGCAAGGTCTGGTAACGGACGTGGTCTGTCGAGATACGGCTATTCGAGAAATTCTTCCATTTGAACCACTTGATTTTAAAACGGCTGTAACCTTGGCACTTGAAAAAGAAAATCAGTCACGCGTTTTTTCACATTGGACTGGAGTCCCACCAGAAAAGATGGCCGACCTTATGCCCATTTCTGAGTACGAAGCCAGGGAATTTTTAGTAGATGAATATTCCATTGATATCCCGGCAAAACCAGAAAAAATATTTCCCGTCGTGACTCGCATCGGAGGAGACCACGGTTGGTTCCATGCAAATTTTCTCTGGCGATTAAGAGGCTTCCTTGACCGGATGGTTGGCGGAATCGGTTTGCAAAGAGGCCGGCGGGAATTAGAACACCTTCAAGTTGGGGATGCGATAGACTTTTTTCGCGTTGAAGATATGCAACCGAACAGAGAGTTGCTGCTACGCGCAGAGATGATTTCTCCCGGGCTTTCTTGGTTGCAGTTTATACTTGAACAAAAGACACATCATTGCACACGTCTTACTCTTAGGATGCATTTTATTCCAAACCCGTTTATGGGGCACTTGTACTGGTTTTCCTTGTCGAAATTTCACGCGTTTATTTTTAAAGGTTTGCTTCGTTATTTTAGAAAGCAGTTGTTGATTCGTTCATGAATCAAAATTAATTCTAAGTTAATGGTTATTTCATCTTGCAGGCATACAGTGAGTGCAAATCAATTGAGAATTTGATTTATTTCCAAGGAGGTCCACAATGGAAGATCCGCCGTTCTACGTTTAGAAGATCCCGCCAGTTAAGTCCATATTGTGAAGCACCCTACAAACTTGTATAGGAGGGTATGATTATGGAATGGTATAGCTTTGGACTCGATAGGATATTAATGTTTATTTTTGCAGTTTCTTCAGCTCTGGTGATTATCCTTGCCGTCATGTTTGGAAAGGATGAGAGAGGTCCGGATAAATATATTGAAATGAACTAATCCTTTTCGATCAGTTGATATGGCTTAGAGAAGTAATAGTAAAATTAATGGTTATGTTTATGAGTGACTTCTTGAAAGAGTAAAGCCTACCCAGGGAGTCCTTCGGCTGAAACCTCAGTTTTAAGGGTTTGGCTTAATGATTGGAATTGTATTCGAGGGGCTTACCTTTTTTATAGAAGGAAGTTGGGTCGTTGTCAGATGATCAGTCTGTCAATCATGGTTTTTAGAGAAAGGAGGCTGCCTATACCGTTGATTCAAGTGAAGAGTATTTTTTGCGAACCGTTGATAACATTTACCAGAGGTCATTATGGGAGCTGAGAATCCACCTAACAATTGATTTACATAAGATTAAATAAAATTTAATTCCGATATAAATTGGAATATGCCCGTTCTTGACCGAATGACTTAAAAGACGGGCCAACAAAAGAGAATAAAAGCCCCACAACCCTGCAACGGGGTTGCTGGGGCTTTTTGATTAAGAGAGGATTCCGACAGCTATCAAATTATTGCTCCACCCATAAGCAAGTATTTATTCCTACAAAGTCAAGCTATAGAAAAAATAATTACATAAAATAGCTAGCTGATGGTCTTTAAAAATAATAATATAGTTACCTGTTATCTATTTAATAGGGTAATGACTATGTTTATATGATCCTTAGTTTCTCTGAAAGCTGATACTGATTTCTATATTGACTTTTTTTGCGGAGGTTCCTGCTATGGTTGAAAAGTTTACCCATCTGGACACTGGCAACATTGAGACAACAGAATCTTTTTTTTCCGATCGGTTTATAAAGGCTCGTATAGAAAGTGGGCACCCCTCGAATGAAGGGCTTGACTTGATTTTAGAAGAGAACCGAAGTTCTGATTGGCAGGAACAACACTGGAAACAAGTCAAAGACAATCAATTAAAGTACGATGAAGATGTTAATCAGTACATCACGCTAACACTCTCCGACTTAGTTAAAGGAAGGTCACAAACCCTAAAAAATAAATATATCGTCAGCATGGAAGCGGATGCTGGGAAAATAGCGTTGGAGGCTAAAGAACGATCAAAAAAATTTATTGTTTACCGCATCAACGCAGATTACTTCCTGCTGAACCTTGGATTATTGCGATCAGACACAAATGCTCTTGGGGATGCTTATATTGATAAAGGTGGGTTTTATTATTCATCAGCTGCTTCTAGTTTGAAAGAGATTTTAGGGGGCAGGTCCACTTTATCTGATACGATGGAGAAATTGTCATGTCAATTTGTAAAGTACGTGAAGATATTAAGGTATATGAAAAACTCTGACAGTAATTTCTTTAGTTTTCATTTCAAATTATCAAACCTAGAAATTGAGACACTAGAGAGAACCTTAACCGAAGAATCGGCTAAGAAGAAAAATTAGGAATGAGAATAAAATAGTTGATTGATCAACTGATTGATTGGGCTATTGGATGGCACAACTTAATATCAGAGTTAATGGGTTTATTTAGTTTTAAGGATGCTTGAATTTTATTAATTAAAATAACCTGATGGAGTCAAAACATCACAAGCAGTTTGTTGTTTTTTAAAAGGTAGGGTTGTTTGTAAACTCTGAGGGGTTATTCTGTCGACTGGGAAGGTTGTCTTGTGAAAAAATTTCAAAAAAACCTTTTGAGTCTTCTGAGTTCGTTAGACTTCCCGTTTCTGGGTTAATCTTGGCGAATACGGTTTCAGGTGTGACTGGAAAATTGTGGATAGGTGTATTGACTAAGGCATTTTTCATGTACTCTAACCATATAGGGATTGCAGTACGAGAACCTGTTTCGTTTTTCCCTAAAGGCTCTACATCATCTTTCCCCACCCAAACCCCTGTTAGTAATTTTGGGGTGAATCCTAAAAACCAAGCATCTATGTAGTTGTTTGTTGTTCCTGTTTTTCCTGCAGTAGGCCGCCCAAGAGAACGAACTTTTTTAGCTGTTCCCTCCTGAACAACACTTTGTAGAAGACTGGTGACAATCTGAGCTATTCCGCTAGTGAGAGGTTGGGTTTTTCTTTGGTTTTCTTTGAATAAAATTTCTCCATTCCGGTTTTTTATATAGCGGATGCCTTGGGATTCTACTCTTATGCCATGATTGGCAAAGGCAGAGTATGCTGAAACTAGTTCATGTAGTGTGACACCAGATGAACCCAGGCCAATCGAAAGGTTGTTTTCTAGGCGACTCTTTATTCCGAGGTTTTTTGCCATTTGAATGACTGAACGTGTGCCAATTTTTTGTAGTAGTTTCACTGTTACGATGTTTCTAGAATGCGCTAGGGCTTTACGTAAAGGTGTTGGCCCGTAAAACTTTTTCTCAAAGTTGACCGGTTTCCATTTATCGAAAGAGTGATCTTTTTCTTTAAATATAATGGGAGAATCTATAATGATGCTGGCAGGGGAAAACCCTTTGCTAATGGCCGTGGCATAAACAATAGGTTTAAATACAGATCCAGGTTGTCGAACTGCCTGTACCGCACGATTAAATTGGCTTTTAGAGAAATCGTAGCCACCGATCATGGCTTTGATATGTCCAGTATCGGGTTCTATGCTGATTAGTGCAGACTCTACCTCTGGTTCTTGCTCCAAAGATAACGACCAGGATGATCCTGATTCATGAACACCCAGTACCTTGACCAAGATTTTATCACCAGGGTGGAGAGTTTTATCAACTCGATTAATGCGGGCCCAGCGGCCATCTATCTTGACGTTAGGCTCTCTTGCCCAATTCATATCTTTTAGTTCGATTATCCCTTCACCTTGGCCAATCAAAACAGTTAGGTATTCTCTTTCTACTGATTTCACTAATCCCTTGATTATTATCCCGGCTTTTGGAAGTACCCCTTCTTTAAAATTATTTATATCGCGTAGATTTTCTTGTAATACGGTTTCTGGTAGAGAAATATCCATTGTTCCCAATGGACCTCGGTAACCATAGCGCTTATCAGCAATATGTAAATTTTTTACCGTTGCATTTTTGGCGATGATCTGCTTTTCAATGTTTAGCGTTGTATAAACTTTTAGCCCACTTTTATAGACTTTGTTACGACCATACATAACCATCAATTGTTGGCGTATGTATTCGACGAAATAGGGGGCCTTGTTAAGCATGTTTGTGATTTTTCCAAGCTTGAATTGCTTCTTCATCGCTTGTTGAGCTTCGTTACGCTTGACAAAGCCCTCTTGAGCCATGCGACGTATAACGTGATTGCGTCTTGAGCGCGCGCGCTTTGGGTTGCGATAGGGAGAATAGCTGTTTGGTGATTTTGGGAGTCCGGCAATGAGAGCAACTTCATCAAGCGTAAGGTTTTCTACATTTTTCCCAAAATATGTGCGTGCCGCAGCTTCGACTCCATAACTCCCATGACCATAATAAATCTGGTTTAAATACATTTCTAGAATTTCATCTTTTGTAAAGACCAGCTCCATTCGGATAGATAAAATAGCTTCCTTGATTTTTCTTATAAGTGATCGTTCGCGAGAAAGAAAAAGTGTTTTGGATAGCTGCTGGGTTATTGTACTTCCGCCTTCTACAACACGACCTGCCTTCATATTGGTAAGAAAGGCACGAAAAATGGCTCTTGGGTCGATTCCCATATGGCGATAAAAGTTTGCATCTTCGACCGCAAGTGCAGCTTGTTTTAACTGGACTGGAATTTTGCTTAGTGGAACCAGTATTCTTTTTTCAAGATAAAGTTCGGCGATCAATTCATCTTGGTCAGAATACATGAGGGTTACGGTGCTTGGTTCGAAATTTTTCAACTTTCTCACATCAGGTAATTGATCTGTAAACGTGTAGTAAATTGCAAGTGTTCCAATAAACCCAATAAGTAAGATAGATATAAAAACAGAGAATACGGCCATAGATAACCACTTTAAAAAACCGCCTCCACCCCCTTTTTTTTGTTTCTTTTTTTTCTTAGATATTTTTTCTTTTTTATTTTTTTGCATTACTTGATTTTTGGGAGTGTTTGGCTTTCCTCTAGTTCGATAAGCTCTACCCAGGTGGTTATGTTTTTGGCAATGGGATTGATGTTATTTCGGATTATATTAAACCGGTTCAAACTTTCTAGAGTCTCTGGTTTTCGATCCAATATCTTTTTGTTGATGCGCTCTTTGTCATCTTTCGACCAACATAAACATTTTTCTTTAATCCAAGAGGCCATTTTATTGTCGCTTAGGTTTTGAGTTTGGTAAGCAAACTCCTTGTGGTTAGTATTCAAAAAATCCAAGATGATTGTATCAAGAGGGCATGGAAAAATATATTCGCCGAGTGTGTTTGAATTGTATGCTCTTGCTTTATCTATCATGCGACATACCATCAAAAGGCCCGTCATTTTTATTTTAGGGCTTCTGGGAACTGATTCAACGAGATTCATGTGAAGTGGATTTTTTCCGCAGGGACACCAGCTACCAATGTATCCAAAATAGTATGTGAGGTTTTAGTCTAGGCGAACACGGCTAAGTTTTTTTAAGTTTGGTGAAGACTTTATTGCTTTTGCGCCTTCTGATCCAATATGATTTCTGAATAAATCAAGGGTGGTAATGTTTGAAAGGACTTCTGACTTCGCAAGATGTTTGGCACCTTCTTCTCCTATTTCATTAAACTTTAAAACAAGTTGATCAAGATTTGACCAATTTTTTGACAGAGAAATTAGTTTTGCACCTTCAGCTGTGATCTTGTTTGACTTTAAATTTAATGTTTTTAGTCGTGAAAGATAGGGCGAATCGCATAGGGCAGCAACACCTTTATCGCTGATTTCGTTATCACCTAGGATCAAATTTGTGGTCTGCGATAACGCTTCAAGATTAGAAAGCATTATGGCACCATCATCATACAAATTTCTATTTTCTAGATCGAGCGAACCATTTCCATCTAAGTTGTCTCGAACTAACTTCTCAATATCTACTATTGATTTATCATTCATTAAATAATTTTTTATAAAATATTCAACGCGTTTAAGGCTAATTCTGACCAACCTCTCTAAAGTTTCTATAGTAAACCTTCTTTGAAATAGGGTCAATTTTTACTCCAATGCGGTTAAAATAACTGAAGTGCACAGTTTAAAATTAAATATATAATAAATATTAGGCATGTTATATTTGATTTGCTTTAGGTTAATAAATTGATTAGGGAGGTGAAAAAGTATGAAAAATATTCTTGCTATGTTAACCGTGCTAGCTTTGTTTTTGGTCTCGACAACTGCCTTTGCTGGAGAGGGTCCAATGAATTTACCTGAAGGTGCCAACCCAGAAGCAGTTGGCCATAATAAAGAGGGTATTGACCACTGGAACCAGGGTCATTATGATGTTGCGTTGAAGCATTTTAGCGTTGCATCCAAAATTGACGGGTCTTCTGGAGAAGTTCATTTTAATGAGGCCATTTGTTACGACAAACTGGGCAAGCATGGAGTTGCGACAAAACATTTTGGAGTTGCCCACAAGAGAGCTGGGGGCAATAAGAAGCTTTTAAATTCGCCAATTTTAAAAGGCCATCTTGGGATGTGATTTATATGGTTTGATCATTTATTACTCCTCTAATGTTGTGTTATGGAAGTATAAAATTTTAATGTAAACCTAGATATTCATGGGGGTCGATACTGTCGGCCCCCTTTTTTGTCTGCAATGGCAATTAAATTCCAAGGGGGAAGGGCTACAAAAACTTGGTGATTTATGGTTTATCTGATAACATTTTAATACTTCTAAATTTATTGAGGAGAGGTATCTTATGATGGGCATTGGTTTTCCAGAATTGATGATTATTCTAGTCATCATCATGATAATTTTTGGCGCCGGGAAGCTTCCAGAAATTGGTAGCGCATTTGGAAATAGCATTAAAAACTTTAAAAAATCTATGAAAGATGCAGAAGCCGGGGAAATAGAGCCTGGATCTCCAGATGGTGAGTCAGCCCTATCAGACTCTGGTTCGACAGTTGAGGTCGCTGACAAAGCTCTAACACCTGAAGAGGCAGCCGCAAAGAAAGAGGCGGAAATGATAGACGAAGTTGCTGATGGAATTTTAAATGATAGGGTATCTCCTGTAAAAACAGCTCATGATGGACTAGTCCAACAAAATGATGTTTTTACTAATTCATTGAGATCAACACCTGGTGGAAGAGGGCGTGAAAGAGGGGTTAGTCGCGATGTTTTTTAGAATGAAAAAATATTTGTTCTAAAAAAATAGGTCCAATTTTTTTCATTGAACTGGAAAGAACTTTCTGAGGAATTAAATTTTCCAGATATTTTTATTTTTCCGGATGAAATGCATTGCCCCAACCTAGCACGAGCCCGAAACAGACCCAAAGAAGTTCCTTGATTCGTCTTACGAATGAGACCGTTATCCCCAAGGCTCCCGGCATCCCCAGAGCTGTAAATATTAGGAGTAGCCCCCCTTCTTGGGCACCAATACTAAGTGGAATGAAAAAGCTCGCATTACGAATTAATTGAGCTAGAGCTTCGATGAGCCACAAGTCTGTTAGGCTGAGATTATAGCCAAGGAAATATAATGTTACGTATAGTTCTGCCAATCCAATTACCCAACCGACAAATGCGTATAATACGGAAATTGTAGCTCGTACAAGATTGTGCCTATAGTAAGAAGAAATACCTTGGTCTAATAGCTCAAGCTTACCTAGAAAAACCCCAATTTTTTCTCCAAGAGGAAGCTTGGAAGCCCACCTTGCTAATTTACCTAACGTTCCGGTGACTTGAAAAATAAGAAAAAAAAGTATTAGTATAGATAGAATTGACATCGCAAGAAGACAGGCCATTTTTATTTTTTCGGGAATTATTTCGGATTGCATTGTGAAAAAGATACCCGGGATAAAGAATAAAATGAGTGCGATGAGGAATGTCGTACGTGCTATCACCTGGGAGGCCATGCCTTGCTTTAGAGAGAGCCCATGTCTTTCTTTTAAAAGTTGGGCCTTGATGGGTTCTCCTCCTAAAGTTCCTAAGGGTGTAATGGTATTGTAGGCCTCGCCAATTTGCCGGATGCACCATAAATTCCACAAACTAAACTGCCTAGTTTCTTCTTGTTTAAAATTATTTTTCCATGCAATGGTGTCAACCCAAGTGACGCTGCTATAAAGGATTAGAATTATTATAAAACCATAACCCAGTTTAATGAGAAGGTCGCCAACAGCCAATAAATCAACGGTTGAAACAGCCCAGCTAAGTAATAGACAACCAATCAATAAAAATATAAGTTTTAAGGGTTTTGTCATTTTACAAGGAGTTTTCAGGCTTACTTCAGGTAGGTTTGGAAAGTAACAGGCTGAAGCTGAAAGACTATAACATAGGTTTCAAATCTTAGAGCATAAGAGAGAGGAGGAAAATTCCCCCGGTGCGCTCTACCTATCGCATTCGCCACCGATCATATTGAGCATATCAAAGGTGGGGATTATATCTGCTAACATGCTTCCTTTGCATAGGTCGGGGAGTGCTCCGGTCATAGTAAAACATGGGGGTCTGACTCGGCATTTCCAAGGTTTGCCTGACCCATCGCTAACAATATAAAATCCAAGTTCTCCATTAGCAGCTTCTGTAGCATAGTAGACTTCTCCAACGGGTGGTTTGACACCATCAATAACGACTTTAAAGTGGGCGATCATTTCCTCCATTTGCGAATAAACATCTTGCTTAGATGGAACTCGAAGGTAAGGGTTGTTTATATTGATGGGGCCTTCTGGCATATCCTTCATTGCTTGTTTGATGATTTTTAGACTTTGTTTGATTTCCTCCATTCGCACAAGGTATCGGTCGAAGTTGTCACCTGTTGTTCCTAATGGAATATCGAAGTCTAAGCGGTCATATACTAAGTAAGGTTGTTTTTTTCTTATGTCGTAGTCGATGCCACAAGCCCTGAGACAGGGACCAGTGAAACCCCAGGAGATGGCATTTTCTTTAGAAATAGCGCCTGTATCACGCATGCGATCAAGAAAAATACGGTTTTTAGTGAGCAATTTATCTACATCGTCAAACAACTTATCAAGTTTTGGGTAGGTAGCTTCTAGATCATCGTTGAATCCGGGTGGCAGGTCACACATCAAACCACCAATACGGATATAATTGGATGTCAGTCTTGCTCCGCACACTTTTTCCAAAAGATCCCACACAATTTCTCGTGCTTCCACAAAATAAATGAAAGCTGTAAGAGCTCCGAGCTCCAATGCAGCCGCTGCGATATTTGTATAGTGGTCAGAAATGCGGGCAAGTTCATTTGTCACCACGCGAATGTATTTACAACGCTCTGTAACTTCTAGGTCACACAATTTTTCAACGGCCAAAGCGTAGCCAATATTATTCATAATTGCCGAGCAGTAATTCAAACGGTCGGTATAGGGAAAAACGTTAGAGTAGCTGACACTCTCACACATTTTTTCAAATCCGCGATGTAGGTAACCGACTTCTACTGTCATGTCGACAACGGTTTCTCCATCAAGAGTTAGGAGAAATTTTACTGTGCCGTGGGTCGCTGGATGGGATGGCCCCATATTCAGGACCATATGATCAGTATGTAAATTTTCTTTTAAGTCAGACATAGTATCGTGCTATTAGTAATTTTTTTTAATAGGTTTTTATGAAATTAAATTGCCTTTGATATCTTAATTGAAACAGGTCCTTCTTCCCCATTTCTAAGCATATTAACTGGTATCTCTACCCAGTTTTTAGGAAGATATACCATACCTTTGACTGTAACGGTATTCGCTACCATAGGAACTTCCACTTTATGGGTGTTCGATTCAATCACAATTCGATCACCATCATTAACACCCAAGGCTGCCGCATCTTCAGGGTGCAGTTCAGCGACGCATTCGGGGCCAATGTCTGTTAATGCTTTGGCATATTGAGTATAACTTCCAATGTGAAACATATGGTTGTTGGAAACTAGTTGAAATGGAAAATCTTTCTTTCGTTGCGTTACTTGTGGAGCAACTAGAATCTGGAAACAAGGGGTGTGCGTAAATCCTTCCGGACTCCATTGTCTGGATTTTGTCCCAGGAAGTGTTCCCTTGTAAATCGGAACCGTTTTTAATATCTCATCTTGTACTTCGGTGACTGAAGAATTTTTAAGTTTACTTCCAAATACTTCTGCCAATTGAACAAAAATATCGTGGTCTGTACGTGATTGATTTTGTGGTGATGTTGCTGGAGTTACTTTTTGCACATGACGTGTCATGTTAGTGAAAGACCCTTCTTTCTCAGTATATGTTGTTGTGGGAAGGATGATATCAGCTAACTTTGCAGTTTCTGTCATATAAACATCTTGAACGACGAGAAATGGGACTGTTTGAAGCGCATTTTTAATTTCGGATCCTTTGTAAAAGGAGTGAACAGGATCTTCGCCTGCAATGTGCAAAAACTTAATAGTTCCGTTAGCGCAGTTTTTAAGCAGATCATTAGCAGGGTTGTTGCTACTAAACTGAAGGGGGTCTATACCCCATTCGCTGGCTAGCGAGGATAAAGCGTTGGAGTCTGTGACTGGACGATATCCAGGGAGAAATTCAGGTGTGCAACCCATGTCATTAACTCCTTGCGAGTTGCAATGTTCCCTAGGGGGGAAGATGCTGACACTGCCTTCCGCGCCATGGTGCACAAGTATAGATAAATTAAGAAGAGCATTTAAAATATCCTCACCTTGTCCAGTGTCGAATATATCATTTCCAATGAGAATGTACCTGTCTGCTGTGCGCCCGAACCTATTTGCAGCGCGTGTTAGCACTTCATCTGAAATCCCGGTCGTTTTTTCCGTAGCTTCCGCAGTGTATGGGGCTAAAGACTGTGCCATTTCGTCATAATTTGGGACAGCAGACTTGATTTTTTTTATATCGACTGTGCCTTGGTCAATCAAGATACGAGAAATTCGGTTTATCACGGTTGCATCTGATCCTAGAGAATAATTAAGCCGAATGTCTATATTTGCTTCATTTTTCAAAATAACTTTACGTGGGTTCGCAATGATAATATCGGTGCCAGTGAAGATTGCTCCTTTGCGAGCCGAGTTACCGCCGACAGGATATTCTGAGGGTAGATCAGAGTTGAACACAAAGATTACATCCGATTTTTCCATTTCTGTTACCGGCTTTGAGTTGATGCCATTTTCAAAACACCGGACCATGAACCGATTTACATAAGGTGCTCTCATATTAGCCAGGTTATTGATCTGGTTAGATCCGTATGAACCGCGAAACAGTTTCTGAAAAAGATAATTTTCTTCGTTGGTTAGCTTTTCTCCACTGATGCCAGCGACTGTTTCAGGTCCACTTCGATTAATCGTTGCTTGAACGCGGTCGACAATGGTTTGAATGGCTTCGTCCCAACTTACTTCCTTGAAGGTTCCCCCAACATTAATGAGAGGCGATTTGATACGATTTTCATTATGAACAATGCCGTGTCCAAAGCGTCCCTTGGCGCAAAGGTTTCCCTCATTGATTCCCAGGTTATTCGTTTCATCTCCAACAAACCGCGCCACCTTATTTTTTTTGGTTTCTATTTGCACTGTACAGCCCCAGGAACAGTAACCACAAATACTGTGATTAGTTTTAAACAAGGCGGCTAAACCGCGCTCTTGAGATGACATATCCATTAGCGCGCCGGTTGGACATACCGTGATACATTGACCACAGAACTCACAGTCCAAGGGCTCTTGGTTTGCTGTGCCGATCATAGATTTCATGCCTCTTTGATGGAAGTCCAACGCCTGCACACCTTGAATTTCATCGCAAGCTCGTACGCACAAACCACACATAATGCAACGGTTTAGATAGAATTCTATGAGTGGATTTGATTTGTCGCTTGGTTCGTTGCGGCGTTGAATCTCAAATCGTCCATTGGCTAATTGCAAAGCCTCTGTGTTGTCCTGAAGTGGGCATACACCGGATTTATCGCAAATGGGACAATCCAACGGGTGTTCAACTAGTAGCATTTCTAGACAGGCACCGTTGTAGCGGTCAGTTTCTTCAGTAGAAGTAAAAATTTCTATGCCTTCTGCTACAGGCTGGGTGCAGGAGTAAACGAGTTCTTTTTTTCCTTCGGGTGTGCGTATGTCTACCATGCAAGTGCGGCAGGCAGCGAAAGGTTTGAGCTTCCGGTTATAGCAGAGGTTTGTGATTTCAACACCGTGCTGTTTGGCAACTTCGATGATTACAGTGCCTTCAGGTGCAGAAGCCTCTTTACCATTTATCTTGAAGTTGACCGTTTTCTTGGCGACTGTACTCATTCGCTTGCAGCCTCCTCGGTCTGTTGTTCAGATTCATCTTCTAACTTGTACTCACTGAGTAATTCAATAGATTTTTCTGGGTCAATGGTCCCGTGAGTGTCCTCGCCCACGAGGGCCATCGGCGCAGCACCACAGTTTCCAAGGCAAGAAGCAGTCTGTAAAGTGAATAGCTTGGTTTCGTCAGTATCACCTGGATGTATGTGATAAGTCTCATGGATTTTATTTGCAATGATATTAGCGCCTTTGACGAAGCAAGCGGTTCCATAGCACAGCTTGATTATGTATTTTCCAGGTTCGGTAGTGAGTAACCCCGGATAAAAAGAGATCACTCCAAATATTTCGGCTCGAGTCAGTTCTAATGCTCCCATTAAAAGGAGGAGCGCTTTGTCGGGGAGGTACCGATAAACTAGCTGAACTTTCTGCAGTATAGGGATCAGGTAGCGTCGGTTGCGGCTTGGGAAGCTATCCAGTATCTCATGCACCGGTGCTAAATCAATTTCTTCTTCCTCGGCAGCATCTTGATCGTCAACGGCTGTTTCTTTAGCTTCCATAATTAGAGAGACCTATTTAGCTTATAAAAAACCTTCTAAATTTCTTTAACTTTTGCCCGTCGCGTGAGGCGAATATAAGTAACCTTAAAACTTGTAACTATTTAAATCTTAAACCCTCGGCGGCGCTTTGGGAGTAATTGGAGGTGGAAGTATATAAGTTCGATTGTTTTACTGTCAACAGATTTGTTTGTGGCCAGCAGTTCCAAGAAATTATTTTTATAACTAATTGTAAAGTAAGGCTATAGCAGCCATTATTTTTAAGGCTTGGTAGGGAGATAAGGAGCTAAATAAGTAGAGGGAAGCGTTTGGACATAAGATCTAACCAACATGTTGGAAAGGTTACTTTGAGTGCGATTAATTCATCATCAAGGTGGCGAAGTTTTTTTGTACTATTTTATAAGGCGATTTTATGTTTTTGGGCCAACCTATTTATTAGGGGGTGACAACGATTTCAGATTTATCGTGTAATACAGAAGTTGTGGTCAAGGTTTGATCCGGTTTTTTTGCTGTAAGCTCCTGTAGGTGGTTTCTCATTATATCTAAGCGGGTTCCTGCCTCCAGGTGGTTTGGGTCAATTAGAAGCGTTTCTTCCAGTGCGACCACAGCCTCTTCATAGCGCTTTAATTCACCATAAACCCACCCTAGGGTATAGTAAGCATCTATGTTTTTTGGGTTAAGACGAATGGATTTTTTGAGAAAAACTAATGCTTCAATATATTTTTCTGACTCGATAAGAGCCCAACCAAGATTATAATAAATATTTGGATAATCGGGGTTTAATTGTGCCACTTTCCGGTATGCACCAACTGCATCCTGGTAGCGACCCAGAACATCATAGACCAAGCCTAGACTATAATAAGCTTTGAGGTTATTAGGTTCCCTATTAATGCCTTCTTTAAGATATCGAATGGCTTGTGGGTAATCACCAAAACTTGTATAGACTTGCCCCAGATTAAAATAGGGGCTTGTAAAGCTAGGGTCGGACTGGATTGCTTTTTCAAAAGAATTAATAGACTCAGTATATTTTTTTAATTTCCAAAAACCTAGACCGAGTTGGTTTTGGACACCAGGATAGTCCGGGTTATCGACTGTTGTTTGGCCTAATAGAATAGATGCCTCTTTAAACCGTCCGGCTTTTACAAGACTTAACCCGAGTGGGTAATAGGCCTCCGTAAAGCGGGGATCTAAATCAAGTGCTTTTTGCAGATGAACTATGGTTTGATCATACTGTTTAAGTTTGGAGTGCGCTAGGCCTAACGCCAGATGGCCCTTGGCATATAGTTTGTTAACTCTTACAACCTGTTCTAGTGCTTCTATGGCTTTTTGATACTGATTGATATGGCTGTAGGCATTTCCCAGCTCGTAATGGGCTTTTGAATAGTTTGGACTTAAATTAATAGCTTTTTTTAGTGGGTCGATGGCTTTTTTGAAGCGTTTTAGGTAAGCGAGCATGTAGCCTATTTGGAAGTAGGCTTCTGGAAACCTTGAATCAGACTCAATGGTCTTTTCAAACTTTTCCAATGCGTCCTCATGCCGGTCCATCTTTATGTAGGTCAAACCAAGTTGGTAGTTAGCCAAAACATGACCCGGGTCAAGACTAAGAGCTTTTTCAAATGATACTGCGGCAGCTTTGTGGTTATCAAGGCGCTGATAAATATCGCCTTTTCTAAAGTGCCCTTCCAGGTGGATGGGTTCGATTT
>Ga0209043_1000944_pt1 | contig 17095 bp, 15 predicted proteins | sample SaaInlV_100m_DNA_3_FD_184654 | JGI IMG/M metagenome (GOLD analysis project Ga0209043, IMG submission 184654) | Marine microbial communities from expanding oxygen minimum zones in the Saanich Inlet - SI037_S4LV_100m_DNA (SPAdes) (version 2) | ecosystem: Environmental > Aquatic > Marine >... | reverse complement strand
CATCCTGATCATCAGCGGTTTCGCGGCTGATATGATCGGCAAAAAAATAATCGCAGCTTCATGGCGATAGTTTTTTGCTGCTGAAGGATTATGATGGTGTGCAACACTTTCCTGCAACCGTTCCGGCAAATTCCAAGGTCTCAACAGAGAACCTCCAACACCACCATGATCAAAACCCAAATATTTTGCCTCAGCCTTGTACCCGCAATCTCAACTTTTGCGGGCCAAGTCCATAGCAATGCCGAATTGGTCAGGAATTTTTAAGTACATTACCAAGCGTCCAATAACGTGAAGAAGGCCCGCTAGAAAGTACCTTTCACCGTCTTTCTCGTTTTTCATTTCACTAATTGTTCTAGCAACCAGTTTACAGGTTACGCTGTGTCTCTAGAAATATTCCATATTGGTCATATGTTTGGGAATACCTTTGAATTGACCGATTACGGAAGTTGCAAGAACCAGTTGGATCAATTGTTTTGTGCCTACAACTCCTAAAGCATGGGAAACTGTTTCTGTCTGGTTTCCATAGCTATAAAAGCACTATTCACAATTTTGAAAAGGCGAAGGATTAGCGCGGGATCGATGCTGATTATTTTTTTCGATCTGAGTAAAGTCAGAATTGGGATCCTCCATCGCTACTTGTAAAAAATAAAAAGTCTTTGGCAGCGAAGCTAAGGGTTCATTTTCTGATATGAGGTCTTGAATTTCCATAAAACTAATTTAATATCACTTGTGCTGATTTCGTGGAAATCCTCGTTCCGATATTTCAGGGGTATTCTATTTAAGCTTATGCTACTCCTAATTTAAACCACATTTTCAATGTGATAATGTCCCAATCATTTTAGATATAAAGGGTTATCTATGTTCATAAAATCTGAATTTCAGCAAAATATTGATTTTATTGGATCTATTTTTTATGTTCTGTGGAGGAGTGAAATATAGTATTTATTTATTTTTGCCTGTTTTTGGGGCTTTTTGAGAAACTGCTTTGTTTGAGGATTGAAGAAAGCGCACTATTTAAGGTGAAATCAGATGCTTCATTTTTTGCGAGGGCATCGTTTGCGGTCTATAATTGGGTATGTTGCAAACAGGAACTAAAAAAATTAGCCGGATTTTTTTCTATCTTTTATTATTTCTTTCCAGCTTTCTGATATTTGATTCCCAAACGATAGTACTCGTAGTTCTCTTTGCTGTTTTCGCTTTAGAATATTTTTTTACAAGATCAGAAGATAAAAATAATCTTTAATTTTTTGGAAAAGGACTGGCTTCAATGAAACTATCTGGACAAGTACGAAAAATGAAGGTGGAACCTGAAGCTCCTATCCAATATTTTCTTGATTTGGATAAAGAATCCCATTCTTTAAATTCTTATATAGGTAACAAATTAAAAATAAAGTGGAAGGGAATCATTACCTGTGTTGAGTGCGGAAGAAAAACCAAAAAGTCTTATGATCAGGGCTACTGTTTTGTCTGTTCTCGCGATTTACCTGAAAATGAAATGTGTTCGGTTCGTCCAGAACTCTGTGAGCATGAAAACGGAAATGAGGCGGCGAAAGAGTTTTGGCGGACGTATTGCAATATTGATCACTTTGTCTATCTGTCTTTGACCAGTGGAGTGAAGGTAGGGATCACCCGACATTCTAATATTCCTAGTCGTTGGATAGATCAGGGAGCGGTCAAGGGACTAATTATTGCCAAGGTGCCCGAGCGAATTCTTTCCGGGAAAATAGAAGTTGCAGTCTCTAAAAATTTCGCGGATAAAACTAATTGGCGAAAAATGCTAAAAAGTGAATATGAAGATTTAAACTTGCTTGAATATCGTGAGAAAGCTCACGAGTTATTTCCTGAAGACTTAAAATGTTATGCGCTGGAAAACGAAGATATTCACGAATTAGTCTACCCGGTGGAATCAGTGCCGGAAAAAATAACCAGCCACAACCTCGACAAGAATCCGGAGTTTGAAGATAAGTTGACAGGAATAAAAGGCCAATACCTTATTTTCGAAACCCGAGTTATCAATGTAAGGAAATACTCAGGCTATCACCTTGAATTCGATTTTTTGGGTGTGGACGAATAGGCAAACGGCGCTGTTTGCTGATATCAAGCTTGCCAGATGTCTTTCAAGCCAGTGAACTTCCCTTTCCAGAGGAGGCTTAAGCGGCTTGAGTTACAATTTTCCCGATGAATGCAGGTTCTGTACTTGTATTGTCTTCTTCGCGGGCAGGATTGGGAATCAGTTGCGCAACTTTAATATCTTTGGCCAAGCCGAGTTTTTCAAGGAAGCAGAGAGCCCACCATGTTATATCGATTTCCCAGGGGCGCAATCCGTGACGCGCTGACTTTGGGAATGCATGATGGTTGTTGTGCCAGCCTTCGCCCCAAGCTAAAAGCCCTACCCACCAACAGTTGGTAGCAAGATCGTCTTTGAGCGGAAAGGTGACATAACCAAAAGTATGGGCCGCGCTGTTAACAAACCAGGTGGAATGGTAAACGACAACCAGACGAACAAAAATTCCCCATATAACCCAGGGCAAACCGCCAATGGCGAGAAGAATGAGTCCGAATGCAACCTGGATATGGATGAAATACTTATCCAGAAACTGATAATATTTATCGTTGCTGAAATCTTTTGTGTAATCGTTTAGGGTTTTTTTGTCATCAAATTTGGAATGAGTGAATAGCATCCAAGTGATATGCGACCACCAGAAACCTTTTTCAGCACTGTGCGGATCGTCTACCGTGTCTGAACCAGCATGATGCATACGATGCTGACCGACCCACTTGATTGGGCCATTCTGACAGGCAAGTGTGCCAAAAAATACTATTGTATAAGCAACCCATTTTGGGGTCGTAAAACCGCGATGCGTCAGAAAACGATGATAACCTAAACAGATTCCTAATGATGCTGTGACCCAGTAAAGAACAAGCATTACCGCAACCGCACTCCACGAAAATGCGAAAGGGAAAAATGCAAACAAAGCCATACCGTGAATCAACGTAAAGTGGCCGAGCGCAATGGGATTAAACTTCATCGAATAATTAGGATCCGTTTGAGTTGTCATTAGAGAGCCTCTATAATTACAATAAATTTTACTCGCCTATGTTATCCTTATTTCAAGACATCCCTGTGTAAAACTTTTGTAATATTGCTTGGGGTCAGAGGGCCGGATGGGGGTGGTGAACCGGGCTTCTCCTTTCTTCTAAGGCCTTGATGAAGTTGGATATTATAGGAACTTATTTGTGTAAATATTGGGAGTGGTCGGATGAATAAGTTGCGCGCATTGTTTCATCCCATCATGGTTTTTATTGGGGTGCAAATTGCCTGGATCGTTCTCATGGCGGTCTGGATTAATTGGTATCTAAAAAACAATCTTTCCATAAAAGAATTGGCTCAAAAACTTCGTCCCGATTTGTATGCGGCTGAGGTGGAATGGTTGATTCTGTTTGAAGGCTGTTTTCTAATGCTTCTCATCCTTGCTGGCGTGTATGTTATTTTTGTTTACTGGAATAAACAGAACCGTTTGAATCAGATGCAAAGTAATTTTGTGGCCAGCGTTTCACATGAATTAAAGTCTCCCCTTGCATCTATCCAACTTTATTTGGAAACGTTAAAGTATCAAGATGTTTCTAAAGAAGAGAGCAAAGATTTTGTCGAGACCATGTTATCCGATACATCGCGTCTTTCGGGATTGATAGAAAATATTCTTCAGTCTAGCAAAGCCGATCCGAAAAGCATGGAACTGCAGTTTCAAAAGGTGGATCTTGGCAAGTTTTTGTCAGAGGTAGTACAAGATCACAAGCGTCAATTCGAAGGAAAAAAGTGCAAGGTGGATTTGCAGTTAGAAGCCTCACCGCTTTTAATGCTGGATAGGAAGGCGTTGCAAATGGTATTTAATAACCTCATCGGCAACGCGTTACGTTACTCCCCAGTGGGTTCAGCCCTTAAGATAAATCTTCATAGAACCGGTAGGTTTTGGGATGTTGATTTTGCCGATAAGGGAATCGGGTTTGATAAAAAGGATATGAAAAAAGTCTTCAAGAAGTTTTATAGAGTGCAAAACAAAGACACACAAAATATCGAAGGTGCGGGATTGGGATTATTCATCTCGCGTGAAATTGTGAAGAACCATAAAGGCAAGCTTAGGGTTGCGAGTCTGGGACGGGGAAAAGGATCTGTTTTTACTGTCTCTCTTCCTATAAGCCGTGGGCTGACGGTGTGATAGATTTTTGTTGAAATAATTATATGAGTGATACAAAAAAAATTCTAGTCGTAGAAGACGAAGCGCATCTTGCGAAAGGGCTGCAGTTCAATTTGGAACGCGAAGGCTATGTCGTATCCCTAGTCGATAACGGTGAATCCGCTATTGAATTGTTGAGTGAAGAAGCCTTCGATTTAATGATCCTCGATATCATGCTGCCCAAGCTCAATGGTATAGAAGTGGCTCGGCGAGTGCGTAATACCGATTTACGGTTTCCTATTTTAATGCTGTCTGCAAAATCATCGGATGAAGACAGGGAACTTGGATTGGAAGCTGGAGCTGATGATTATTTAACCAAACCGTTTCATTTGCCAGAACTGCTGCTCAGGATCAAGGGTATCTTGCGTCGATGGGAGTGGTACAAAGAGCCGGTTCACGATCAGGAAGTATTTCATTTTGGAGATATGTGGATCAACTTTGTCAACGGCAGAGCGAACGGTTGTGCTGGGGAGTTTTATCTGACCGCAAAAGAAGCCCTGATGATGCGTCTTTTGGTTTCGCAAAAAGGTAATATCGTAAGCCGTGAAGAGCTTCTAGAAAAAGTGTGGGGCTATGATCCACAAACAGAAACTCGCACCATCGACAATTTTATCGCTCGACTCAGAAAATATTTTGAAAAGAAACCGCAATCGCCTCGCTACATTATTACCCACCGCGAAAAAGGCTACGAATTCACTCCCTAACGGGAGAGGTAACTCTGCATTAAGTTTAAAAGCGGTCAAAGCTAATTGAGTGCATTCTAGCCTGCTACCCTATTTTCCGTTATTACGAGCGATTGAAAGGAGAGAGGCAATCCAGACTTAATAGTGAATAGTCAACTGCTATGCGGAGAAATTATCCTGAAAAGCATGTTCTATTCTTCCTGTATTCTGCCGGATTCCTTCCACGGATACATCTTCAAGATAAGGGCAGGTGCCGAGGATAGGGGTATCGGAAAGTTCCTCAATCAGTTTCCCTTGCTGTTTTTCAACTGCATCAAGATCGCCACCCTCCTGCCTATTCAAAATAACTCCCTTTATTTTTAATCCATGCTGGCGCGCCGCGTTGATGGTGAGCAGAGTATGGTTCAAAGTTCCCACTCGAATGCGGCTAACAATGATGAGAGGCAGTCCTATTTCGCGGGCAAGGTCAGCGACGTTGTAGTTGGTAGTTATCGGAACTAGAAGTCCCCCTATGCCCTCCACCAACATCATGTTGTGTCGCGATTGTAAAATTTTAAACTTCTCCAAAATAGTGGATGGTTGTATCGAGGTACCCGCGATCTGGGAGGCTTGATAAGGCGATGCCGGTGTTTTTAGTCGATGAGGGCAGACCTCTTCTTCAGTATCGGTGGTGCCTGAGACTTCCATCAGGAATTTTGCATCGGAGTTGGCGGCAGAATTGCATTTCGGGTCGACTCCTGTTTCAATCGGTTTCATCACGCCGACATCCTGGCTTTTAAACAAGTTTGCTAGGCACGCGGTCACTACTGTTTTACCCACACCCGTATCAGTGCCAGTTATGAATAATCCGTTCATGTTTTTTTCGCTTGAGGTTTTTCTGTGAAAAATAAATCTGATATAATTATTAACGGCTTCCGGTGAGGAGGCAAGTTATTAATCATAAGGTCGAGAAGGTTATGGGATCGAAGAAAATCGAAGTGGTTTGCCCCTGCTGCGAAACCAAGTTGCAGGTAGATAAAAAGACCGGTGAAATAATCTGGGAAGAAAAGAAAGAAAAACCAATGCCTTCATTGTTGGATATGGTGAATGACCTGGGGAGCCAGCAAAAAGAAAATGAAAGTCTTTTCAAAAAACATAGTGAAACTCAGAAAGAACGCAGCCGACTTCTCGATGAAAAACTAAAAGAATCACTAAGACATGTCGACCGCTCCTCGACCGACAAACCCCTCCGCGATTTCGATTTCGACTAAGTGGCGATTCGCCACGGGAAATAGGTCGATGCCCGTCAAGGAAACAAGTGCCCTCAAGCTTTTTAATATAGCCCTAATAATTTCCATAGAATATTAAGCATATCTGTTGTGGATTAAAAAGAAGTTTAATCCTTAAAAAACTTTCCAATATTTCTCAATTTAGGAAATACCTGGAAAGTTTTGAATGGCTGGAGTAGTGGAATTTGCTTGTTTGTAAGGTTCTAAGGGATTCTGATGAGTTCTTTCAGTATGTTGCCTGGTTTTTCGGTCAGTGACTTGTGTGGCTGTGCCGTGAACGTTGGGGCGCTCAGTTTTCCATCGACTTTGAAATAGGTTTCGATTATCCCGCCTTTTTTTCCTCCTGTTAAAATATTTCCTAGAAGGGGAATAGCCTTAATAGTTTTATCGAGCATTTGCAGAGGCATGGCTTTGACCTGTGCGTTGATGGTGTCGGTTCCGAGGTTGGCCTCACCAACCACCTGAAGGTTGATTTGCGGGCTTTCCATATCAAAATTGTCAGTTTTGACCAGACCTTTTACAATTTTAAAATCTCCACCTAAAGATTTATAGCTCATACCCGCTTTCGTTGCTTGTAAAGGGGTAGTGGGGTTTAAAAGCGTGAGCAGCGTCTTTAGTACCGGCGCAAGTTCAGTAAGAGTTCCATCGGTAAGATTGATTTTCACTGCTCCGGATAACTCTTTTGCAATATCAGGAAACCCTGTGGAGTTTTCAGGTAATGTGCCTGTCAGCTTCCCTTGTAAGTTTAAGGGGCCGGCCAATTTTTGTGTAAAATCCTCAACCTTTAACTTGTCTCCTTGAAACCGCAATCGATAAGCACCTGAGGAGGGGAGGAAGTTTCCTGCAAGTTTCAGTTGTCCGTTTTTAGGGAAGATTCGTCCGTTTACCATATCTATTTGTTTCGGGCTAATATTAAAGCCGGCTCGAACTTTTTTAAGCTGTAAACCATAGGTTTTAATTTTATCCAGTTCTATCAAGGCCGGGATAAACCCTTTCGAACTATCCTTAAGAGTTAGTTTAGCTGTTTCGATGGTATTCTTCTTTTCTCCTGTTCCGAGAACAAGTTTACTTGTTGTGAGTGTTCCAGCGGCTTTGATATTTATATTTTTTTCAGATAAACGACCTTTTATTTTAAGCTGGCTTGTGAGTTTTCCAGATGCAGGAATCCAGTCCCCTTTTTTGATGCCTTGAATCCAAGCCAGATCGATATGCTCCAACCCTATATCTGTGTCGACAGTTTTAATGCCCGTGTCTTTGAGACCAAGGTTTCCTTTGACTGAAGCATTGCCTCCCAATAGTTTTATCGTGATATCTTGCTGTAATTGATTGTTGTTGAGGGATGCACTCCCTTTAAGTCGACTGAGTTCGGCATTTACTATTTTGCCTTCTATATCGAGAGGTAAACTTAGATTTTCCAAATCGAATGTAGTATCGATTTTGAGCCCGCTTGTTAAAAATTTTCCGTTGTCAGGAATAGGACCGTTGAGTTTGATATCTGCCGAAACGATTCCATAGACAGGTTTTTCATGTTGGTCCAGTGAAGAAAGGTCAATCGTATTTAGTTTGAGAGTGGTGTCGGCAATCATTTTACTGCCGATTTTTAGATTGCCAGTTGCACTAAGGCGACCTCCTAGCATTTCTGCGTTGATGTCGTGGGTCAATTTGTTTTTATTGAGACTGGCTTTACCTTTCAGTATGGGGATTAGCAACGGAAACATTTTTTTGGAGTTCTGTAGAGGTAAGGACAAATTAGCAACATTAAAAGAGGTTTCGATTGCAAGATTCTCTAGGTTGCCATCTTTCGGAACGGGTCCTTTTAGCTTGACGTTACCTGAAGCAATTCCCAGAGTTGGAATTCCTGTGCCAGGTTTTAGCAGTTTGAGTTTGCTTAGGTCCAGATTGGTAAATTCGATTTGGTTGTCCAGAATTGGATGTTTTAAATCTTTCACTGCTCCATTGGATTTGAAGTTGCCCGCAAAAATATTGCCAATGATTTGGTAATTAAGTTGGTTATTTTGGTAATCGCCGTTTCCTTCAAGGTTGGGCAGAGAGATTTTTTCAGATTGATTGGGTTGGGCTAGGACTAGTTTGTTTAACTTAAAATTTAATTTACCTTTTAAGTTTTTAGGTAGGGCTTTTCCTGTCTCAGGAAGCGGACCTGATATATTAAATGCTCCTGAAACGTTACCAGATTCTGGATGCCAGCTTTCTGATTTCGGCAAAGGAAGTCGAGTAATATCTAGCTCCGTCCAATTTATATCTGCTTTAATATTCTTTTGTGTTGTTGTTAAGGGTAGGTCTCCCTTTAGTCCAAACTGGCTTCCAAGTGCGGTGCCTTTTATGTCAGGGTGGAAGACCCCTTGAGACCACTTCCCGGTTCCTTCTAGAGGATTAATTTGTAGAGGATTTGCCCCCAGGTTTAAAATCGTATTTTTTATATTGAAATTGAGTTGGCCGTTGGATTGCTGTTTTAAAGTTTTGGGTTTTTCAAGAGCGGCAAGAGGTGTCTGTATGTTTAAAGATATATCTTTAATTTGTAGTTCGGTTATTTTTTCCAGAGTTTTATCGACATCTTTAGAAAAAAAGGCGAGTAAAGGTTTGATATCATTTAAATCAAAGGAGCTGGTTTCAAGATCAACAGATAGGTGAGCATTTTCTGCTGTCAGGTTTTCACCTTTTGCTTTTCCTTGGAGAGAAATTTCTCCAGTGTTTATTTTTAGAGAATCGACTAGAACATCCAATCGGTCTGATGATATTTGTTCGAGTTTTAGGCTAAGGTCGACCCGAGCTAATAGACTTTGTTGATTCCCAGGATGGATTAAGGTTATCTGGCCGTCTGATATTTTAAAATTTCGTACCGAGAGTTGAGATTTTTTTAATGCCTCCTGAGCCGATTTAACAGGCGTTGTTGAGCTGGGCTTTGCATCTACGGGTTCCTTTTTACTTATCTCGGGTTTTTTCGCTGGAGAATCGGAAAGGTTTAGCGTGAACTGCGGACGGTCAAGAGTAGCATTGTTTATTTTGAACTCGCCGACTAGAAGAGGTGCCCATTCTGCCAGAAGGTGTAAATGGTCGACAGCATAGGTTTCTCCTTTTGGAGTAACAACTTTGACGCCACTACATTTGAGTCCAAGACCGTGGGCAAACCCAAAACCAATGGATTCTATTTCAATTTTCATCCCACTTTCAGCGGAAACTTTTGCGATTAACGTGTCTTTGGCCTGATCTAGGTCGATAGATGAAAGACCCACAGCAATTATCAGAAAAACAGCAAAAAAGCCTATTAACCATCGTTTGAGGGGGGTTTTTCCAATTGTTGCTGAATCAGGGGAACTATTTTGAGTTTCAGACACGTTAGGCCTTAAGTTATCAGTCGTTTTGCCGATTTTTTACTGAAGGATAATGCTCTTATTTTATCATGCTTAGAGCAAGCCTTGAAGCGGATAATACATAGGAGATTTTGGTTTTAAACGATGGAATTTCTAGATAATACTTTTGCCTCATTCGCTGTGTTAGAATTAAATTTAAACACTTTAACGAAAAGAGTTCATTTATGAAGATTTCGGGAACATTCCGGAATCTCTTGTTGTTGGTTGTTCTTGCAGCTGGAATATACTGGCTTTGGCAGGAAGGGAAACTCGCTCCGATCGAAAGAACGGTCAAGGCGATGATTTTTGGGAAACCGCCCACAAAGCCCAAGGCAGAAGATTTCCAATTCATGCCGGTGACCCGGCAAGATGTTCATCAGAAAGTTTTGGCAACCGGTACGGTGAGTCTCAAGACAGGTGCCGAGGTGAAAATTGGTGCGCGTATTTCGGGTCAGGTAAAAAGTCTTCAGGTGAAGATCGGTGACTTCATCCGCGCTGGCAAAATGATCGCCACCATCGAACACGAAGACTTGATTTCGCGAGTAGCCCGGTTCCAAGCAGACCTTGATGCCGAAAGTGCACGCCACGATAAAATCCTTGCTGAAGGACCCCTACAAATAAATAAGGCGAAAGCTGAACTAGAAGAGTTGCAGGTGCAACTCAAATTGGCAGGGAAAACGCTAGAGAGAAACCTAGAACTAAGTGAAAAAGGTTTCATTGCAGATACCGCAGTGGATGAAGCGGAAGAGCGCTTGGAAGTTTTAAAAGCCAGGATCAATCTTGCCAATGAGGAATTGAAACTCAAAAAAAGCCAGTTGGAAAATGACAGTCGACTGGCTCAGGCCATGGTTGATCGGGCCAGAGCTAACCTTGAGGTTGAGGATATTCAACTTACATACGCTACCATTACCGCGCCAATAGATGGTGTTGTCGCCTTTGTGTCGACGCAAGAAGGAGAAACGGTGGTTGCCAGTATGAGCGCACCTACCTTTATCACATTGATCGATCTTAGGAAACTGGAGGTCACAGTCTTTGTAGATGAGACGGATATTGGCAGAATAAAAGTGGGGCAAAATGCCTTGTTCACGGTGGATACTTACTCGGAAAAATTTTTCAAGGGGAAGGTTCGCGAAATTCATCCGAAAGCAGTTATCAAAGATAATGTGGTGAACTATGAAGTCATCCTTAATATTGAAAAAAAGAATATTTCTAAATTGCGCCCAGAGATGACATCCAATGTGGTGGTGACCACTGGCACACGAAAGAATGTTTTAACCATCCCCAAAGCGGCGGTTAAAAGAGAGGGTAAGAAAGCTTTTACAGTTATGCAGGTTGACGGTAAATTGGTAGACAGACCGATTGAGTTGGGATGGCGTGATGACAAAGTTATCCAAGTAGTTGCTGGTCTTGCTGATGGCGATCAGGTCGGCATCCCGAATAAGCCGATTATGAAAAAGAGAAGAGGGAGAAGGCCCCGGTGAGTCTCCTTGAAATGAATTCGATCTGCAAGAGCTACCGCAATATTGATTTTGAGACAAAAGTTCTAAAGGATATCACGCTTCATATCAATGAGGGTGACTATATAAGCATCATCGGCCCTTCCGGTTCAGGCAAGAGCACGCTCATGGCTATTGCCGGTTGCCTGTCGAAACCAACAAGTGGTGAATATATTTTAGATGGAGAAGAGGTGGATAAGCTGAGCGATCGAAAACTTTCGCGCGTCCGTAACGAAAAAATCGGATTTGTGTTCCAGGCTTTTCATTTGTTGCCGGGAGTGACCGCATTAGACAATGTTATTCTTCCCCTCGTTTATTCTCGGAAACCCCCATCGGATATAAAAGAAAGGGCCCGTGAAGTTCTCGCTAAAGTAGGATTGGAGCATCGACTGCATCACACCCCGGGACAGCTCTCAGGTGGAGAACAGCAACGGGTAACCATTGCCCGATCTCTGATCAACAACCCACCCATTATTTTTGCAGACGAGCCCACGGGAAACCTTGATTCCAAAAATGGAATTGAAACAATGAAAACTTTCGACAAGCTGGTGAAGGAAGGGAAAACCATAGTCCTTATCACCCATGATTCGGAGGTGGCGGAACATGCCGACCGTATTATTTTTATCCGCGATGGAGAGATAGCATCTGATACAAAACCAATTTCCCGGAAAACCTCTAATGAGGATCTTTAAAAATTTTAGGCAAGCTCTAAGAGGGCTCAGGCTCAATCGTGGCAATACCTTGTTGATGACGATTGGGGTCATGATCGGAATCGCATCTCTCACCGTTATCGTCGCCATAGGTTTTGGAATTAAAGTGAAGGTATTAGATCGGATTGCGAACATGGGGTTTGGCCCAGAATCTTTCTCCGTTATGGCGGGGGCTGGAAAAATGTTTTTTAGTAGATCTAAAAACACCACCAGCATGTCGCTGCAGGATGCGGAAGACCTCCTTGCACTGCCCACAGTTCGACTTGTCGTTCCACGTCAAAGAAAGCGTATGCAGATCATCAATAAAAAAGAATTTACCAATACCCGCGTTTATGGCGTGACCCCTGACTGGCAACGCGCACGAGGGTGGCATGTTGCTGACGGAGTGTTTTTATCAGATTCGGATCTGGATCGTAAAAGAAAAGTGGTCGTACTTGGCGCAACGCCTGCAAGGAAATTATTTAAAAATACAGACCCCATCGGCAAAATGGTGCGGTTGCAAAATAACTTTTATGAAGTGATTGGTTTGTTGCAGGAAAAAGGTTTGACCGAAAGTGGTTATGATCCTGATGACCGGGCTTTGATACCTCTCACCACTTCTATGGCTCGTTTGACGCGTGAAACCCATTTGCATAGCATCAAGGTTGTAACACTGGATGCATCGCAGGTTCCTGAAACGATGGAAGCGGTTAAGCATGTTTTGCGGCGTAATCATAGTCTTTCGATTCTCTCTGAAGATGATTTTCGGTTTGTAACGCCCGAGGGCATTATGGAGTGGGTGACGGAGTCGGCGCAGGCGATGAACCGAATGTTGATTTTGATATCCACTGTTTCGCTTTTGGTAGGTGGAGTTGTGATTATGAACATCCTGTTGGTTTCCATCCGCGAACGGGTACATGAAATTGGAATTCGCCGTTGTTTTGGCGCAAGGAAATCTGATATCACTCTGCAGTTTTTATTCGAGTCGGTTCTGGTTTCATTGCTTGGAGGAATTCTGGGTATAGGTTTAGGATTGAGTATATGCTTTGGGCTACAACGGTTCGACATCTTACCCACTCAGGTTACCTGGGAACCTTTTGTTCTTTCGTTTGTATTCTGTACATTAATCGGTTTGATTTTTGGAATTCATCCTGCACGTAAAGCCGCTTTAATGAGTCCTGAAGAAGCAATTCGTTCCTGAGTATTGTCATGAATATTTTTTCCTCATTTGCAATTGCCGTCACCGCACTCCTCGCACAAAAAACCCGTACGTTATTTGCCTCATTGGGAATATTGATTGGTATCGCTTCTGTCATTGTCATGGTCGCTATTGGCAAAGGTTCGCAGCAGGAGGTGATGGACGTTATAGCGGGGATGGGTGTGAATATGGTCACCATCAACGCTGGAGAGATGAAGCGACGCGGTGGCAGATTACGGCTGTCAGGAAACGTGACTACTCTTTCACCACGTGATGCCGAACACATTGCAAATGAAATTGAAGAAGTGGAATTGGTAGCGCCTTTTGAAGAGAAACGCATGAACGCGAAGTTTGATAACAACGCCGCTGAAACAACGATCACCGGTTCTACACTAGATTTTCCATTGATACGAGGATATCGAATAGAAAAAGGAGAAATGTTCTCTGAAAGGGATTTAAAAACGGCAAGTCGGGTTGCGATAATCGGAAAAACGGCTATTAAAAATTTATTTGGTGAGGAAGACCCGATTGGCCAAGTGGTTAAAGTTCACTTCATCCCCTTTAAAATTATTGGGGTGTTTGAGGCAAAAGGTGTTGATACAAACGGATTAGATCAGGATGACTTAATTTTTATTCCTTTACCAACTTTGATGCGGCGCATTGTCAACCAGACCCATGTCAGTCGCATATTCGTCAAGATTTCCAGTCGGGAAAATATCTCAAAAGCATCTGAAAAAATCCGTGAACTTCTTCGTGAGAGTCATAAACTGAATGATGAAAGGGAGGATGATTTTACCCTAGTCAGCCAGTTGGATTTGGAAGAGATGAAGCGCGAAACATCGGAGTTGTTTACGAAACTGATTGTTGGCGTTGCGGCTATTTCTCTTCTCGTAGGTGGGATAGGGATACTCGCTGTTATGCTGATTTCTGTTAAAGAGAGAACAAAGGAAATAGGAATAAGGAGAGCTGTAGGTGCGACCCGAAGCGATATTGTCCGTCAGTTTTTGTATGAGTCTCTCATCATAGGATTTTTGGGAGGCGGTATCGGTATCGCTTTCGGTGTGGGATTGACCTTAGGCTTGACTCATTGGGGAGACTGGACCTTGTTACTCGATCAAGGTTCGATATGGACGGCGAGTTGGGTCTGTGCGGTAATCGGTGTTGTCTTCGGCGTGTTTCCCGCTATCAAAGCCTCTAAACTCGATCCAATGGAAGCATTGACGATAGAATAACCGGGCCACTGCTATTAAAAAAGCAACCCCTTCAATCCCCCTTCTCAGAGGGAGGTTGAAAATAAAACCAAAAAGGGGCTCGACCCCTTGAAAGTGGACGAACCCCTTTTAAAAAACTATTTCTAGAAACGCAATGGCAATCGTTCGCTCATAAACGCATTGATCTGCTACCAGCGGAGGTACTCCGCTAGAACATGATGCCGCCGTGGTTGGCAGCGATCATACCGATCAGCATGGGGATGGAGAGCCATGCGTTAGTACGGCTGGCAAGAAACGCCATTCTTTTTGCTTTAGCCAGAGCATCGCCTTCGAGTTCGCCAGCGATAATTTTTTTCTGATTCGGCCAGATAATGAACCATACGTTACCGGCCATGATAATTCCGAGCAACATACCGATCATAATTTCACCGCTGGGAATTCCTTGAACCACTCCACGTCCAGCCATGTAATACGCGATTCCGGTGATAACCGTCCACAATGCGGCATGACGAAAAAGGAATAAAGCTTTTGGAAGAATGATCTGCGTATAGGGTTTTGCCGCGCCTGCTTCAACCATTTTAGGCATGGACTGCACTTGAACCAGATTGAAGAAATACAATAAGCCTATCCATAAAATTCCGATGATCACATGAAAAAATTCATATACCCACATTTGGTTTTCCTCTCAATACATTGGTTGATATTTCTCGGGTCACAACTATCCGGTTCCCCTCTAGGGCGTATTTTTATTGGATGGAAAAATAGAGAACAAAGATTCAACTATTTCTTCACTTACAATGAATTTTAGCAGAAAAACATCAAAAATTCCATCGGGCCACGCCCGATAGGAATAGGTCGGGGCAATTCTTGTATGACTATTGCTACCAATCTTCCGGAATTAGTATTCTGCTATAAATTATAATTACCTATTGGGCCACATCTCATAGTCCATATATTTCATAAGAAAGGCAGTCTAGTGTCACGCTGGATTAGTTACGAAAAAGGAAGAGCAGCGCGGAAAATAGCGAAAGGGCGATTAGGAAAGGGATTAATTCATTCTTTTTTATGGTAGGAGCTTCAGGCTGAGTATTTGGGCCCTCATTAATCAAAGCATTGACCCTTTTATGGAGTTGATTGATCTTTTCTTGTAGTTTTTCCTTTTGTTCTTTAAGCTTTTCGATTTCGTCTTTCAACCGCAGTCGATCAATCTTAAGGGATTTCGATTTTTCGATTTCTCTCTGGAGAGTTTCTTCGGGGCCGAGTGTCAGGCCATTGTCGTCTAAGGGTTCTTCCCATTTTTTATCATCATCATTCATGACTCAATAATAAGGTTTTATGGTGAAAGGAGGAAGGGAGAAATTTCAATCACGAGCTTTAACAGCGGGAAAAGCGTTACTAGCTTCGGTTAAACGGGCCAGATGGTCTTGGCTCAATTTTAGATCACCTGCCGGGGCAAACTCTTCTACCTGTTCGGGTTTTCGCGAGCCAACAATAGCAGTGAAAATATTTTTTTGTTTGAGAACCCAGGCAACAGCAACCTCGATAGGATTACAGTCTAATTCGTTGGCGATGATGCGAACGGTTTCCCAAACTTCTTTTGCCTTTGGATAGATGGTAGATTGGAAAAGGTGGTGCATTTTTCGAGTCGGCATTTCAAGATCTTCTGTTTTCATGGGACGGGCAAGGAGCCCCTGCGCCGTTGGCGAAAAGGCCATGTACTGCATATCGGTTTTTTTGCAAAGGGATAGTGTTTCGCCTTCATAACTGCGATCTAGCAAGCTGTAGGGTACTTCGTTGAGGGAGAATTCCTTGATGTTGTTGCCAATTAATTTGATATCACCTGCTCTAAAATTAGAAAGCCCGATGGTAGATGCTTTGCCACTTTGCTTGAGAGCCAGCATATGCTCGGTTAGGAGGTTGCTTTTCTCGGGACTGTTAAAATAATTTCCCGGCCAGTGTATCAGGTAGAGGTCAACATAATCTCTGCCCAAAGCTTTAAGGGAATTGTCGAGGGCTTTCTGATAGTCTTTGAGTGTTTGACCGGCTTCGGGCCAGATTTTCGAAATGATGATTGCCGAATCTTTTTGCGACCCTAATGCTTTGCCGAGACGGCGTTCTGATTCTCCATCTCCGTAACCTTCTGCGGTGTCGAATGCAGTGATTCCCTGATCAAGTGCTGTACGCACCACTTTTTCTGCGTCTTTTCCCGAGCAAATATCTCCCCATCCACCGCTAGGTGCAATTTGCCAGCAACCCAGAGTGATTCGGCTCCAGTCTTTTTCAATGCCTTTAATGTGGCTGTAATTCATTCTTTATTCCTTATCACCTGAAATGGGTTTGGCTGGTTCTGGGTGATTTGTAGTGAATAGAATAATCTTTATCCAGTTTTGTAATCTCATTTCTAAATCGCCAAAGTTTCCAACTAATAGCAAGAACGGACAAACCCGCGAGCAAAATCATGGCCGCAATGAAGTAAGCGATCAATGCAGGATAGGTAAAAACCATAATAGCGAGAAGAAATAAGAAGCCACCTAGAAGAACGGTCCCCAAAGTGAGGTTGCGATGGCCTCTTGCAAAAATATTGTCAGGTAAATTATTGTTGTAATACATGGTTCACCTCCTATTCCTTACAAATATATAAAATCGCCCCATCCCTTTGTCAACCCCTCCATCTAGCGAGGTGGCGATAGGTCAAACTAGCTCGCAGAAACTTTTATTTTAAAGCATCTAGAAATAGCCCTATTTGAAGAAGCTATTTTGCAATAGTTATTATTCTAGATTTTTATATTTTGCCACCGGCTGCTCATTGGGGGATTTTTTTGAAGTCTTTTTTTTGTTGGGCAAGAGGGCGCATCCAGTTGGTAACACGTGGACTGGGGTGATACAAGGGGAACAGGATAAAGCCGGGTGTGGTGAGCGGTTGAGCAACATTTTCTTTGAGTTGATA
>Ga0209043_1000938_pt1 | contig 17152 bp, 14 predicted proteins | sample SaaInlV_100m_DNA_3_FD_184654 | JGI IMG/M metagenome (GOLD analysis project Ga0209043, IMG submission 184654) | Marine microbial communities from expanding oxygen minimum zones in the Saanich Inlet - SI037_S4LV_100m_DNA (SPAdes) (version 2) | ecosystem: Environmental > Aquatic > Marine >... | reverse complement strand
TGAGAGAAAAAATAGACGTAGTTTCGTATAAGCATTTGAAAGTATTACTATTTTTTATTGATGGGGCTATTGAATTGCAGTTGGTTTGTCTATAAGAATGCTCATAAAACAGGTTTTAAGCGGTGAGGTTTACTCATATTAGTAGCCCAAAATGAATGGGTGTTTTTCTTGACAGTTTAAATGAATTATTATAGGGTGCCGATTTTCAAGATGCTTGAGTTTGTGCTTACTCGCTTTCGGGCGTGATTAATATAACTAGAGTAAGGTTTGTCTAAGAGTATAGGGCCTTCCATTTGCGGGTTTTTCTTGAAAGTTATGGGTTCTATGGAGTTAGTTGTTTTACAATTTCAAAAAGAGGAGAGGATTCAATGAAAAAGCAGTTTGTTTTGTTTATTGCCGCAATATTTACCTTTGCTATGGTCAGCTCAGCTTATGCTGCAAAAAAGCCTGAGTGCCCACAGCCAAGAAAGACAAAGTCTGCCCCAGCTTCAACCGCTAAGAAGGATAATACCGCCAAGGCCAATAAAGCCAATGGTAAAAAGATTTTCAATAAGACAGCTAAGCCGATGGCCTGTAAAATGTGTCATGGTGCAAAAGGTGATGGAACTGGGAAATTAGGTGCTGCGTTTAAATCCCCTAAAGCTCCCAGAAACTTCGCTTGTAAAGACACGATGAAGAAAGTTTCTGCTGGCCAGATGTTCTGGATCATTAAAAATGGTTCCAAGGGAACCGGCATGACCAAAATGAAGCTTAAAGATAAAGAAATATGGGATGTTATCAAATACATCCGTGAAGACTTGATGTAATCTGTTTTATCTGTTTGACTTGGGGGCAAATCGCCATTTGGGCGGTTTGCCCCTTTTTTGTTCCACCGCTGTATTAGGAACCGGTGGTATAATTACTTTCGCAAGCCCTTCTTCACTTCCCTCTATTATATCTTAATTAAGGAGTGGTTCTTGGGTAACACCCTCTCAAATTTTTTACTTCCTTTATTTCTTGTTGTTGGCTTGATTTGTTTTGTCGATTTGTCTAATGCCAATGATCTTGGAAGCAGGAGAAACCCACTTCTAGTTGATTCTATTTCTACGCATATTTTAAAGAGTTTTGAAAATATTGATTAAGGGGTTGATTGCTTCTGGAACTGTGTTAGCGTTGTTATATCAGCTTAAATCGTTCGAATAGTTTCTTCTGAGGTGTTGTAATTTGAGGAGAAATAAAATGAGATTTGCGCAAATTGTGATTTTTGTTTTTTTTGTCCAAGGGCATTTTCTGATCTTTGTTTTTGAGTCAGAAGGCCAACTGTTTCTAAAAGAAGATTTAATGCAAGTAAGTACTCTGGATGATATTCCAAAGGAGCCAGGTTGGAGGGATTCCGCGTACAGAGGCTGGGAGGTTCTGAGTATTCCGGGTCTAATCTCTACGTACTATGACCTTGATTTAGATGGAAAACTTGACTACATGGTGACTAGAAAAATTGTGCGCAAAGCCTCTTCGGAGGAAATAGATATGGCCCGAGCGATAGAGTTGGCTGAGTATGACCGTCAGGCGGTTTACTTCTCTAACCCTGTGATTTATTTTGCAAGCAAGTATCCGTTATTTTACTGCAAAGGTCTCGACTATAGAAAAAATTGTAGAAATATTTGGGTTGATATTTCGGAAGATGGATTAAATGGAAATGAAGAGGTATACACCCTCGGATCACCCATGCAGAATACCAACTAGCAAACTAGTTGTTTTTGCGATTTTGGTTCTGTGCTTATTGTTAGTCGGGTCGGTCGCGTGGGCACATTCAAATAACAAGCATGATGATCCACCGGAAACATCGAAGCAAAGGGCGACCCATCATGGAGGACATGTTAATCCTGGCGCAGATCGTTTTACTTTAGGTGAGACGGTATACAAACACATGTGTATTTTTTGCCACGGTGCCGATGGCAATGGAGGTGGAAAAGCGACGGCTTATCTTTATCCTTGGCCACGCGATTTTCGTAAGGGAATTTTTAAACATCGCACCACTCCTCCCGGTTCTATTCCACTTGATAAAGATATCTTTCGAACCATTCAAAAAGGCGTTTCTGGAACGGCGATGCCCGGATGGAAGAATGCTCTTAGTGAAGAGGAAGCATGGTCTGTTGTTGAGTATATCAAAGGTTTTTCAGAACGATTCAAAAACGAAACTGCACTTCCCGCTATTGATTTTGGAACTGCTCCACTCGTCACTACAGAGTCGATAGCAGCTGGAGAAAAACTGTACCGGGAAATGCGTTGCCAGGGTTGTCATGGGACTGACCTGAAGGGTGAGGGCCCGCGAGTTGCAGATCTTTTTGATGTCTGGGACCACCGAGTTTTTGTATACGATCTTACCAATCCTAATGCTTATAAATTCGGTTATGAGCCGATCGATATTTATACGACATTGACCACAGGAATTGATGGTACTCCCATGAAAAACTATGGGTACTTGGCCGATAAAGAGCGGTGGAATATAACCGCGTTTCTTCAATCGAAAATTGACAAGAATCGTGTGCAAAAATCGGGGTATGAAATTGATCTTCACTCAACGAAGGTTGACGACGAATTTGTGCTCGACCCGAATCACGAGCTGTGGCAAAACATTCCTGAGAAAGTAGTGCGACTTCTTCCCCTCAGCGCACGAAAATCACCTATCAGCCATATCAAAATTCGATCAGCTTTGAATGACGATGCGGTTGCTATTCGACTAGAGTGGGACGACCCGATTCCAGACCGGTCATCTACTCGTCACCAAGACTTTAAAGATGCAGTTGCAGTGGAGTTTGCTCTGGGTGATGTGTTGCTTCATACGCACGGGCACAATGAACCATTTTTTGGTATGGGTAACAGAGGTAAAGTGGTCAATATCTGGCAATGGCGTGCGGATTGGCAGACGGAAATCGAGACAAAGGAAAAGATTGAGTATGCCACTAAGGGAATGGATCTTGATGCGATGATCTTCGGTGGCGAAGTCAATCCCGTCGACGCTCTTAATCCATTTAGGGATGTCCCTGTTGAAGAAATGAACGCGGAGGGTTTTGGTACTCTCACCCCTCAACCGCGCACTAAACAAAATGTATTAGGAAAAGGTGTGTGGAAAGATGGACATTGGTCAGTGGTTCTTTATCGAACTCTGGACTCACTCAATAAATGGGACAAACAATTTATGAGTGATCAACCAATCCTCGTGGCATTTGCTGTCTGGGATGGATCTGAGCAGGATCGTAATGGACGAAAAGTAGTATCTATGTGGCAAAGACTGCATTTACCTTGATGTAAAGCTTTAAATCGTTCATAGTATTGCTATTCTAGTAGAAAATCACCCAATTAGCGGGGGAGTGCTATTGGTAATTATTTTAAAATTTATTGTGTGATTGTGTTTATAGGAGTGTTGTATGTCGGATGAAGATCAGGAGAATAAAGAAGACCTAAATGAGGAGGAGTCTTTAGAGTTAGTTGAGACTGATGAGGACGATTTAGACGAGCTTGAAGTAGACGAATCCGATGAACTGGATGAGTTGGATGAAGTTGTTGAGGAAAAGATCCCCGAGAAGGGTGCTTATCTAATCATTGGTCAGGGTGATTTTTCCACTGTAATGTCGAACCGTGGTGCGGATGATCCTGGAGATAATACCCTTTCTGCTCCTCAGGGAGTTTGTAAATTTGGGGATATGCTATTCGTATCGGATGCAGGGAATCACCGTGTTTTGGTTTGGGATCAGTTCCCGGAAGAAAACGGTGAACCGTCCAATGTTGTTCTAGGACAGGAAGACTTTGCAGATTGCTTGGAAAATAGAGGGCTTTCGACGACTCTAGATGAAATGACCTCTGGGTTAGGCGATGAAAATCTGGATGGGTTTACTATCAGTAAAGCGGAGGAAGATACTTTATCTATGCCAGCCGGGCTCTGTGTGATTGACGGTAAGCTTTATGTTGTTGACAGTGGAAATCACCGTGTAGCTCGATGGAATGGTATCCCATCCGATGATGGAGAGCCGCCAACTCTTGTTATGGGGCAGGATAATCTAGAAGAAAATGAGGCCAACCGGCAGGGATTGGTAGGGTCAGGTTCTTTGTTTTTCCCAACGGGAATTTGCACAGGGGATGATCAGCATGTTTTCGTTGCAGATAAAGATAATCATCGGGTTTTAATATGGAAAAAAATTCCTTTCTCTGACGGGTGGAATGCGGATATTTCTCTCGGTCAATCAGGCATGGACGAGCGTGATGCAAATCGAGGAGATTTTGACAACGTCCAGCAGGATACCATGAGTTTCCCGACAGGAGTTTTCTATGACGTGGAAAATGACAAAGTTTTTGTTGTTGATCAAGGAAATAATAGAGTTCTAATTTGGAATAGCCTACCACGTGATGCCGGACAACCAGCAGATGTGGTGATCGGACAAAAAGATTTTGTTTCACGTAGCCCAAATATGGGAAAAGGGGAGGGGAGAGCTAGTCAAGAATCAATGTATTTCCCGAACGATGTGGTTGCTGGGAAGACGGGATTCTTTGTCTCGGATACTGGGAACAATCGAGTCCTATACTGGAAAGAGGTTCCGACAGAAAATGGACAGCCGGCTGATATGGTATTTGGTCAATCCAACTTTTTTGATAACAGGCATAACCGTAATGGTCAGGCGAATGCCACGACTCTAAACGACCCTTATGGATTGTGGTTGGAGGAAGAAGAGAATCCTGAGTGGGTTCCGCCTGAAGAGAATGTTCTTAAAGAAACTCAAGAAGATGAAACTTTGGAGGAGTCTCCTTCTCTAGACGAAGAGGATACTGTAGAGGAACAAATCCCGGAGTATTTGTTCAAGATTTTTATTGCGGACCGTGGAAACTCAAGGGTGGTTGTATGGAATGAGTTGCCTATTCTTCCGACGGACGAAAGTGAAGATGGTGAAGGTGACCACATTGAGATGGAAGACCCTAATCTTCTTATTGGTGATGGTGACGAGGAAGATGAGGATGATTCTCCTGAGGAACTCCCTTCAGTCTAAGCTTATTATAAGTTTGAACTAAATCAACCGGCCTCGCTTTTGCGTGGGCCGGTTTTTTGTTTGTTAATTAATGAGATTCTGAGTGGTCTGTTTTCATTCTTTTCGGAGAGGCAGTGCGGAGCTATTGTCGCCCTGTATCAGGTTTACCAACTATTAACCGCAGTAAGGAGGGATTCCTTCATCCACCCATTTTCCTTGATTACCACTTTTTAGGTTTACTTGATTTTTCGAAATCCCTGCCGACATTACTTTGCTTGATTCTTCAAACTTAACCATGATTTCACTAGGTGAGTCGGTTAGAAGGTTACCGAATTTAGGCTGACACTTGAGGTTTCCCACATCACAACAGGGGGTCATCTCGCCCGTTTGCAATACGGTCATAATATCTATGGACCCTCTTGCAGCAGGGCAATGAATGATATAAGGGTTTTGGGGAAAAGGAACTGATGTCATAGATCGCTTCCCTTCGGCATTTACTTTAAAGGCTGGAAGCAAACTAAGCCCGAAGGTAAAGTTTTTGCCGTGAGCAAAAGCCTCTGTGCCGCCCATATGAGTTGTGTAAATTGCCTCGTCGCAGTTGGTTTGGTTTTTTACTAGCCAAGAAACTTTTTCATTATATGTTTGGAGGAACTTCGTTACATGACCAAAATTAGGTCCCTCCCCGTTAAAAAATTTCCACAGAAGTTGGATTTGCTCTTGAAGGTGAATCAGGTTCTCAAAAATAAGATTGACGATCATTCGGTTTTGTAAAGTGATCAATTCCTTCAAAAGTGGTTTTTGAAATTTTTCCCAGGCGGTGGGGTACAAGGTGATATCTGCTCTGCCCCCTCCTTTTACGATTTCAACCAACCTCAACCAACGTTTCGATGATTTAGAGTTTATTTCGAGGTTCGTGTGCACGCATACTGAGGGGGATACAGATTGAAAAATATTTACAATTTCAATGATATGCGGGCTTTGTGTGGCCTCGCCTCCGGTTAGGTTGATTTCCTGTTGAGCAAGAGCATTAAGTGTGTCGACCTGTTGAATTTTGGTAGCCATGATGCGGGCCTGATCGGGGGTCATGTGCCAATCAGATTTTGGGATATCAGCTAATGGTTCATAGACATGACAGTCTATGCATTCATCCCTATTGTATCGGTTGCAACTGGCTTCTACAAAAATGCTAAGCATCGGATAGAGTAAAAATTAAAAGACAAGTTTTGCTGATGATAATTGTCATAAGAACAATATGCTCCTTAGCATAAATTCATGATAACAAATGAAATAGGTTCAGTGGGTCCTTTAAAAAGGGGGGCGTACAGTTGCTCATCGTACCCTAATACGGCAAGGTCTGACGAGACTTGCATTACTTCTTTCTCGGTCACATAGGCTACCGTATCCGGGACTCCATTAATGCTCAGCTTATCTGCGAGCTCCTTTATTTGCTTTTGTTTATTACTCGGAGTTCCCTCCATTGCGGGATAATTCATCTTGGATTGGTAATGATTCGTATAAACTTTATTTAATATATGTAATGTCTTAAGCATAAGGATATCTCTATCCCAAGAAGGCATGTTTAGTGCCTCACGATGGGTTTGGACTAGCTCTACGATACTAATAACCCTGTCCTGTAAATGCCTTCCCACATAGCTATGTTGGTGTTCTTTCTCAACCGATAAAAATCCTTCTGCGTACGCCCACTGACTCAACAGTTCAAAATTTACCATGAAGGTATATTGCCCTCCATAAAGGTTGAAGTATGGACGCCCTGAAAAGTTCAGTTCTTGCATGGAATACATTCCATAGTCCATCCCCGTATAGCCAAGTCCACCTTTCCGGAGAAGATGGCGTGCGCGTTTAAAGGTTGACAAAGCCCCAATATTGATGGGAATGGGAGTTTCTTCGGCTAAAAGGTCAACATGCGCTTGCAATATAACTGCTTGAGGCCAATCGTCGATGGTAACCCTTTGATAGGTTCTTTCCCAAGTGATAAACTGTAAAAGGTCAGGGAAATCTTTTAGCGGGGCAAGGTTTTTTTCCTGAAATGGTTTGATGAAGTTGTCGACATTAATTCCTGCTGCGACTGGATCAATTAGGGGCTGGATATATTCTTCGTAAAGAGAGCCACTCTGTTTTAGCAAAACTTTAGTTGAAAGGTCATCCCAAATTTCGTTGGAAATAATTTTATCGATCGTCTGTTCACGGAAGCAATCCATGTGGTTTGCGTCAATCTGAACTGTGAAGAATTTTCCAGGGTGTTTTTTTAAACGTGTGTTGTTGTTCGCACCCTTGAGAATCTCCATAGAGAAGTCGCATAGAATGTAACGTGTGTTAGGGTAGACTTCCCCCTCTGCGTCGATTGACCGTAGGTGGCTCAGAAAACAGCCGGCTAGATTTCCATTTCCTACACCCCATTCCATGACGAAGCGAGATTTGGGCTTGTTGGCCTGCTTGCGGGCTTGTTCAAAGTAGTTTTCGGCCAGGGCGTGGGCTAACCGGTGGTCCTGACTCACATAAGTCTGAAAATGGTCATGGATACCCGGACCTTGAATTCCGTAAAAGATTTCATTGACGTGGGTTTGCCACTCATCTGCAGGTTTGAAATCGCCGAGAGGGAGAAGGTGGGCTTCAGAATTCATAAGATCCATTCCTCACCCCAATAGGGGTCAGGATGTAAGTTCTTCCATACCAGGGCTAGCGGTATCGAGGTCCGCACCTGAAGCGAGTTGACCGGTTTGTGCAACCCCGCCAGGAATATGGGAGTGCTCTTCTGCTTGTGATCCCTGGTTCATCAGACTTTCATATTTCCTGAAAGCTTCCTGTGCGTCCTCCATTCGGCCAACCTCTTTGTAACAACTGTATAGATTCATCCAGGCGAGGGAATCACTCTGATTCATCGTGGTAGCCAGCTTGAATTCTTTGATCGCTTTTTCAATTCGACCGATCGTTGCGTACAAACTGCCGAGATTGGTGTGAGGTAAAGAATAATCAGGATCGATTTCAGTTGCTTTCTGGAAAGACTCTACCGCTTCATCAACCATGTTTTGAGCTGAGTAACAACTTCCCAAATTACAGTAGGCCTGAGGGTCTTTTTCATCAAGTTCTATGACGCATAATGCGTGATTGAGTGCTTCGTCATAATTTTCTGAATTAAAATAGGCGGTGCTTAAGGCGGATCGAAGTTCAATGTCTTCAGGGGCAAACATTAAAATTTTCTTGAGAACCTGAATTTCTTCATCATACTTTTTTTCCATATCGTAGGCAGCTGCAAGATTAGCGTAACCTAATCTATCCATCGGATCGATTTCGACGACCTTCTTAAAAGAACGTGCAGCACTTTCATACATGTCCTGGAGCATGAACACGCCACCCAGATTCAAATGAACTTCAGAATCTTCGGGGAGCAACTCTGAAGCGCGGGTCAGTTCTCGTATCGCTTCGTCTTCGTGGTTGCACATGGCATATGCAGTTCCCAATAATTTGTAGGCAGGCCCATTCTGGTTATCGCGGCTTATTATTTGTTTGAGCTGTTTCGTTGCTTCATCCAACTCGCCTCCGTCAATGAAAAGCCTTCCCAATTCCAGTTGGAGGTCAATGTCATCTGGCTTGCCTTTTAGCTCTTTCCGGACCTGACGCACTCTTTTTGAAATGGCCATCTCGCGTTTGGTTTCTTCCGGGTCACGTACCCCCAGCTCCTGAAATATTTCAGGGTCTATTTTCATTGTGGTCCAACCAGGTCCCTTGCCTCCTTCAGCGCCCATAATCTAATAAAACTCCAGTTAAGTAACAGTTAAGTGACATCGATAATAATCAGGATAGCGATAATTTTAAAAGATATCCTAAGAGGTGTCAAGACATGCATAGACTGGTAAGAGTTTTTCAGGTGTGTTGAACTAGTGGGCGAGTCATATTTAAAATTTCTTCTCGCCCATAGTGATCTAGGTATAACAGAAAGTGTTCGCGTGAGAGATAGTTCCAGATGCTACGTGACGGGAAATTTGATTCTATGATTTTTTCAAAACTTTCGTAAACATCCAAAACTTCATCTTTGGACATTCCCTTCTTGATTTCATAATCAAAAATGATTGCCATATCTCGTTCTGGGTCACGTAAGATTCGGTTTATTTGAAACTTTGCTGGGTTATGGTAAACGGCAGAATCTTTTTCCAAAGAAAAAATAGATTGCCCCACTGAATGGATGGTGCCGTCTCCCACTTCACTATGCTGAACTGTAAAGTCAATGGTTTCTTGTGCTTCGTGTTTTTCTTCTGTCGGGAATCCGAAAAACAAATACAAGTGGTTCCATATCCCAGCCAGAGAACTATTTTCTAGGACTCTTTTTTCCGTAGCCTGATCACAGCCTTTTTCAATAATGGAAAGTATCCTGTCATTCGCACTTTCCAGTCCAAAAAACAACATGAGGAATCCGGCCTTATACATATTCTCGAAAAGCTCGACCGTCTCTACTGAATCGGACTCAAATTTCAGCATACCCAATGCGCGCATTTCCACTCCTTGAGAAAGGATCGCTTTTGACATACGGTCAAAGGCGCTTGGAGAAATTGCTTCATCAGAAAATGTAAAATATTTTGTTTTATATTTTTTCCCAAGGTAATCCAGTTCTTCTGCTACGCGCTCTTCGTTTTCTTTTCGGTAGTGTGAATCGTAAATAAAGCTGTGAGTACAGAAGGTACACTTGCCCCAGTAGCAACCCCTACTGGCCATATAAGGCAGAACCGGGTAGGGCATCAGGTATTTGTTTAAAGGTAGATCGTCAAAGTTTGGGGATGCTAATTGGTCATAGGAGAGCGCTTTTGCTGATGAGTTACGAGTGACCTTCCCATTCTTTAGGTAAATTAGATTTGGGACAGTGTCTAGTGGTTTCCCGTCATTGAGTTGGTTTAGTAATTGGTCGAGTGGATGTTCTCCTTCGAATAAGACGATACTGTGAAACATTTCATCGAATAATATTTTCTTGTCCTCTAAAATATCTTGGTGTCGAGCGAACACACTTCCACCGATGACTATATGGAGGTGAGGGTAACGAGTTCTAAGAACCCTTGCTAAGGTTAGTCCTGGAATTACCTGACCGGCATGAATGATGGAAATTCCCACCAAACCATATTGATTCCAGTCAGCATTTTTTAGTAGGTCGTTTTCGTAAAGTTCTAGAAAAGGATTTTTTATTGCGTCTTGGGTAGCACTAAGAATTCCCTGAAGGTTTTCTTCCGGATTACCTTTCATGAAAAAAGAATCCAGATCAAGCTTGCTTGGGTAATGCGCATAAGAGATCAGTTGCATTGCTACCTTTAATGTCGTGTAGGCTTTTTTATACTCATCGAATTGGAAAAAACGCTCTTCGTCGCGCAAGACCTCCTTCGCATCATTGATTTCTGAAAAGATAGTTTCCAAATAACGCGTGTCTTCTACTATTTGACGATGGGTAGGTTCAACTTCAAGGTCTTCAGGAGATTTGACGGGTTTTGAGAGTCTTGATATGATTTTTTCGACGCAGCGTTCAAGATAAATTCGAGATAAAAACAAATCATAACTCTCGACGTTGAAGTCAAACTGATCCACCTCATGTCCCTTTGTTTCAAGGTAAGCCTTAAGCGTGGGTAACGCTAAATAGGGCTGACTTGGGTACCATTGTGGTGGAAAAACTAAAGCCGTTTTCATCTTGGAAGTCCTTCTTGGTCCATGCGCAGTTATTTTTGGTGAAATGTTATAAATGTCTTATAAGTCAAGACTATATTAGGATATTTAGGCTGTCAACGAAGCATTTGATACTCGGTTCATGTGTATGAATTGATATGTTTTTCATTGTATAAAAAGACTATAATCCGTGGCAAAATACCAGTGTATGGCATTACGGCTTAGGCCCTCGGTTCTTCTTGACACGTAATAATGAAATGACTATACTTTCTGCTTGATCCCCAAGTATATTGTAAATTATAGAGTTGTGATTGAGTTTTATCACCGATTTTGAGGAGACTGTCCTTTGAGTGACCAGGAAACTGCGGCAAACGAAAAAGAAGAAAAAGATTCACAGGAAACAGACTTAGATTCTCTATCAGACCTTCAAGAACTTGAAAAAATCAAGAAGGAGTTGCTGGAAGAAAAGGAGAAAGCAGCTAAGGAACTAGCCGAAGGTCAAGAGGAAGATGAAGACCTGAGAGAGGTTGACTATCTGCAAAAGCTGATTACCCTTGCGGTTAAATTTGACCACCATGTGGGGATGTTTCTTATGCCTGCCTATATTGATTGCGGATTGAAGTATGACCATCGGTTAGCAGAAAGTTATATGACCCAGATCAATACTATCGAGGCCTTTTTACGCTTGTTAGAAAAGGTAGACGGCGTAACTCGCGAGCAGGTTACCAAGGACTGTATTCTGAAGCTGAGGAATACCCTTCAGCAGGTTCATAAGAATGTAGTGAAGCCCTTGTACAAGGAAGTCGAGTTAATGAAGAAAAAACCAAAATCTGAGAGCTTGGAAAACTTTAAAACTAACTGGAATGAGCGGTTAGAAGAACTCCAAAAGGCTTGTGATTTTGAATATCAGGTTCTTGATGTAAAGCAACTTTTAGTTCGATAAAGTTCTATTTAGAAGCGTGTAGAACCATGATGGTTTTGAGGTTCTAGGGTATACAGTTGTAGGGCCTTAAACTTTCGTTGGGTTATATTTTATTGAGGAATCCCTTTGGGGATAAAGCGAAGAGCCCCGCTTGCGGGGCCTTTTCATTTTTTGGCCATTTTTTTTAAAAGATTTTTACGGAACAGGAGATTTTTGTATGTCAGCAGAAACAGACCACAAAGAAATGGTTAAAAATAAGACAGGTGAGTCGGTCCTCGATGTAGCATACGGAGAAACTCAGCTAGAAGAGGTAAAACCAGAAATCGATCACAGCCAGTTATATGTCTGGATCGCAGACTCTGGAAATGACCGTATTCAAAAATTTGATGGCAATGGTAAATTTATCTCTCAGTTCGGCTCTTCAGGAGGTACGCGACCGCCATATAACCCGGGGGAGTTTAAAACACCGAGTGGAGTTACGATAGATGCTGAGGGGAATATCTGGGTAGTAGATTCAGGTTGTCACCGTATTCAAAAATTCGATGAGGATTGGGACTTTATTTTAGAGGTCGGGACGGAAGGTTGGGGACAAGAAAAATTTTATTTCCCAGAAAATATTATTGCTGAGTCGACAGGGACAATCCTCGTAGTAGATACATCTAACCACAGTATTAAACGCTATGATGACGACGGAGAGTTTTTACTTGGTTTTGGGTTTCCAGGTAACTTTGATGGGTTCATGAAGTTCCCCACAGGCATCGCTCTAGATAAGGAAGGGAACATTTATGTTGCCGATAGAGATAACCAGAGGATTCAAATTTTTAATGAAGACGGACAATTTGTATCTAAATTTGGAGAGTATGGATTTGAGGAGGGGAGGCTGAATTTTCCGAATGGCATTGCTGTGCAAAATGATGGCACTATCATTGTGGCTGAAAAAAGTCAGAACCGACTGCAAGTTTTCGATCGTGATGGTCACTTTAAGCAAGTGATAGGTGAAATGGGAAAAAGAGATGGCCAGTTCAACTGTCCTTCATCTTTAGCTTTAGACCCTTATGGCTATTTATTTGTGGTTGATACGATCAATCAGCGTATTCAAAAATTTGACCCAGACCTTAACTTCGTTGCTAAATGGGGCGTGATTGGTAAGGAACCCAGTCAGTTTAAGGATCCTGCTGGCATTGGGCTCTCTTGGGAGCCGGATTGGGCGCCTGCCGAAGAATAGCCATTTTTTGATAGAAACCCCTCAGGGTACTTTATTCTGGAAGTGTTGAATTAGGAGTTAGGAAGTGGTCCATAGAATACATAGGGATGAACTAAACTGCTTTTGCTTGTTTTTTGTGTTAATGATGTTTTTCATTGCTATGCTTCGAACGGAACAAGTGGCCTTTGCGGGTGAGCCTTTACATGGGAACGACTCTTTGTTCGAGAATCAAATTCGCTCAATGACCGCTCCCAAACCTCCACTGAAACTTTCTGGTGATCCCCGTTATCGGAATAATCAGGACGATACGGTTACAGACTTGAAACATGGATTGATGTGGAAGCGACAAGACTCTTATCAGGAAAAAAAAGAATGGACTAATTGGGAGGCTGCACAACTTTATGTTGAGGAAAAGAATAAACAAAAGTTTGCTGGGCATAATGACTGGAGGCTTCCAACACGCAAAGAGCTGTTGACCTTGTATGAGGAGGATAAAAGTATCCCTTGGTTTTATTACTGGACAACCAATGAAGTTCATATGGATCCAATATTTGGATACACTAGCTGTTGTTTTTGGACCAGCGAAGAGCACAAGGATCAATTTGCTTGGCATGTAAATTTTCTTCGCGGGAAAGCATATCCCAGCATTAAGAAAGGGAAGAAAAATCAGGCTGCCGGTTCTGCTTCTCTTTCTGTGGTCCGAGCCGTGAGAGGGGTTTTAAAAACTGGATTAGAAGCGAGTCCGAAAATGGAATCAGAAGTTGAGTCTAACGCGAAACCAGAGGCTGTTTCGGTAAAGGAACCCGAAGCTGAGTCTGGAGCTAAAATAGGTGTGATTGATTCAGAAAAGTAAGCTGCTTTTGTTTCTTAACGCGGAGATTTTTGAATGAAAGAGGATGGTAAAGATCAAACCTGGAAAGATAAAACAGGAAGAAAATATCAGTCCTATGGTGCCGAACAGAGGTTGGAACGCGCGCAACTGGAGAAAGGTGAGGACGACCGCGAGGAACTGAAAGATAAAAAAAAGCAGGCAACTTCTTCTCTGTCGGAAGAAAGTGAGGTCAGTCAGAGTTCGACAAATATTCAAGAACCTGGGTCTGGGGCGGCGGAAAATGATGATGGTGAAGAGGTGGAAGAGGAGGTCGAGTTTGACCTTGAGGCTCAGATAGAAGAGTTTCGTCAGCAAATTGAAGAGGAACCTGAAAATTGTGTCCATCATTATAACTTGGGAGAAGCTCTCGCTGAGTTAGAGCAGACGGATGCAGCCAAGGCTGAATTTGAGAGGGCGCTGGAGCTCGATGAAGATAAGGCGTTTAGTGCAATTATACATTTTGGTTTGGGAGGATTGTACTACCATGAAATGATTGCTGGAATTCAAGGAAATATTGTTCGCAGTTCGGTCGGGTTGCACTCTCAACATAAAGCCGGTTGCCAGATTATTGAGGTCAATGATGGTGATTATGAGGCCCCTCTTAGGCAGTATGAGGACGCAATCAAGATGCTAGATAGCTTGCAGGCCGATGAAGAGATTGTTGATCACGTAAAGGAAAACGCACCAAGACAGATTGCCGATATTTACTACAAGTGGGCTTCTGACTTGATCGATAAGTCTCGTCAAATTGAAGTTTACGGAGGCGAGATAAAGGATGTAAAGCAAGGCTTGGAGTATCTTAAAAAGACGCTCGAACTCAGTCCCAACCATTCGCAAGCTCAGCTCATGGTCAAGTATGCGCGTAAAATGTTGCAGGAAGGCTGGGATATATACGACGAGTTTGGTTTTGTTGCAAAAGAAATTCAAGGGGTAGGCTGATATTTTAAAGCGCTTAAAAATTTTTCAAGGAGGCATATATGTCATCGGACAGATTGGATGAATTGATTCGTGACCGATTGAGTCCAGATGGCCAAGTATTGAGCCTCAAAGCTCAGTTCATACGCGAGGTTGGCGCCAAGGCTCTCGCACAAAAAGAAGAACTTAGAAACTTAAGAGCCTTAGACTTGACGCAAAATGATATTGGGGATGAGGGGGTTAAGGCAATAGCAGAATCAGAGGTTTTATCTAACCTGAGGACTTTGAATTTAAAGTCTAATCGAATCGGTGATGATGGGGCAAGGTACCTGGCTAACTCTAAAACTTTAAAAAAATTACGTAGCATGCAGTTGGTTGTTAATGATTTTAGCGAAGAAGGGGAAAAAGCTCTTCGTAACTCCACGTCACTTTCTAGTCTTAGTTCGTTGAAGTTTAGAGTCTGATTGTTTAAGCGGTATTTTTATTGACGTTCATGCTCCAGCTAATTGAAAAACGTGGCAATAAGCTTACGGGTGTAATCTAAAAAAATCAAAATAGAATACGGTTGATTTCCTCTCCCAGATTTTTGCGGACACTTATGGTAAGACAGTTAAACTCGGAAGTATATATTGCCTTGCTCGCCGCTTTTTTATAAACCCCTCTTGCCCATTTTTTATCCCCTAGGTTTTCAAATAGGCACTCAGCAAGACGGCGGAACTCATAAAAGAACTTAGCTTCTCTTTCTGACTTCACATACAAATTTCTAACCCACCCAAAGTCTTCCAATCCCAAGCAAAGACTGTCAGCAAGATCGCGAAGTTCGCAGCTTGTTTTTGCCTGGCTTTCTGCTTTTTTGTAAAGGGCGAAAGCCCATTTTTTATCGTTTAAATTTTTGTAAAGACTGTCAGCAAGACTGCAGAAATCCCCGCTGCTTTGAGCCTTCTTTTCGGCTTTGCTGTAAAGGCTCATTGCCCACCTTTTATCCGCGAAATTTTTATAAATAGATTCAGCTAGACTATGAAGATCGCTACCATCGGTGGCCTTCTCTTCTGCTTTCTTGTACAACTCTCTAGGTTTTTCCTTGTTTCCAAATTTTTTGTATATGACATCGGCAAGTTCATGGCAGTCAGAATACTCTTCAGCCTTCTCTTCAGCTAGATGGTAAATTTTCCCAACCCAGTGCGCTTCGCCGAGTGTCTCATGAATACTGTCAGCGAGGTCGCACAATTCACGGATGTTTCCCGGCATGTTTGCGGCTTTCTCATATAAGTTTTTTGCCCACTCTTTATCGTGAAGTGTCTCGAAAATACTGTACGCAAGCCAATTTAACTCCAGGCTACTTTCTGATTTTTCTTCTGCTTTTGTGTATATACTTCGTGCCCAGTTGGTATCGCCTAATATTTCGAAAATGCTATACGCAAGCCAATTAAAATCGAGACTGTCTCTGCTTTTTTCTTCTGCTTTTTTATAAACTTTCTTAGCCCATTTTTTGTCGCCTGCTTTAGCTATGCTGTCAGCAACTACTTTGAGATCACAAGCATCTTCAGCATTGGCTTCGTCGCTTTGAAATTTTTCAGTTAAAAGAAGGTCATTACTTTTGAATTGTTTTTCGGCTTCAGTGAAGGAGGGGGTGTTTTTACTTTTCAAAAAATCTTTCTTGGCTGGATTCTCAGGTTTGCCTGTAATGGGTAAGCGAGAATACTCTAGGTAGTAGGTCTTTTCTTCTGCGTAGATAAAGCTTTTTTCGTATTTAGTTTTAGGTAGACCCTTACGGTTACACAGAAAACCAGATGGTTGGTTCATGTTTTGGCAGGATAGTTCTGCATCAAAATATTCCATCATTTGTTGGGCGTACAATTCGCTATCAGTTGCCATATAAATATGGCCTCCAGGGCTTAGTTTTTGTGCTAGTAAATTAACAAACTCGGGATTGAAAAGTCTTCGCTTCAGGTGCCGTTTTCTAGGCCAAGGGTCAGGAAAATTTACATAGACAGTTTCCAGTTCTTCATCCCTAAATAGGGCAGAAAACTTATTTCTCGCGTCTCCGTATACGACACGTATGTTTCCCAGTTGATTGGATTTAACTTTGGTTAACAAACTTTGGACGCCACTTTTTGTAAAATCTATGCCTATGAAATTACTATAGCGTTCCCTTGCGGCCATTTCGATTAAGAAATCTCCCATCCCAAAGCCGATTTCAACTTTTAAAGGATTATTGTTCCCAAATATGTTTATCCAGTCCGGATGTGTTTTAATATCCAAAAAGCAAGGGTCTTTTATCGAGAATTCCTCCAATGAAGCCCTTGCGGTCATTAAACTCATTTTGTGTTTTCCTGTTTTTTTTATGTTTGGACTAAGACCAAAATCCCATGTATTTTTAAGTACCTATTTCATAGCGAAACTTACTAGGGCTATTATAGGGGGATAAATTATTTTTCAGTGGGAAACCTGGGATATACTTATGAGGAAAGTCCCAAGGGTTTCATTGTTATGAGTTCTAGTTGTCATTTTTTGAGTTGGGAAACGTCTCCCGTTTGCTATGTTTTTTTTGTTTGCATGAGGTTTTATGCTTAGTATTTTTGTAG
>Ga0209043_1000934_pt1 | contig 17209 bp, 20 predicted proteins | sample SaaInlV_100m_DNA_3_FD_184654 | JGI IMG/M metagenome (GOLD analysis project Ga0209043, IMG submission 184654) | Marine microbial communities from expanding oxygen minimum zones in the Saanich Inlet - SI037_S4LV_100m_DNA (SPAdes) (version 2) | ecosystem: Environmental > Aquatic > Marine >... | reverse complement strand
GATGCAAAATTTGTTTTGTCGTTTATAGTGCCGGGCGATATAAATTTTTCAAATGTGTTGTCATCCAATAGTTCATTATTATAATCTTTTCCCGACTGCATTTTTTCATTAAATTTTGCTCTCTCAATTGATAAGTTTGTCGGGCCCATTCTATTTCTCAATCCATCCGATGTAGTTTCTTCGCTGATTACTAAGTAAATAGGTCGAATTTTAATCTCTGCATCTAAAACCGCCCGATATTTTTTATCTGATTTTGTAAGAATATCAGAAATTATCGTATCTCTCCATTCATGGTCTGTTCCATCTGTATTTGCAGTCCAAGTCGAGTTTCCGGTTTCTACTGGCAAATTAAACCAAGTGTTATTTTTAGCCCGTGTTGCAACATAGGACAACGTAGTTTCAATTTTATTTGATGGTCTCATATTAACATACGGCGAATCTTGCAACTCTTCTTGTGGACTAAATAGGGTAGACAAATTTTGCCAAGGATATATTGTTCTAAAATAAAACTTAAATCTTTCTAAAGCAATATTCATTCCTAAAGCGGTTTATATCTTTAAACCCTTTTTTTTCAATAACCACTGAGATTGATAGACAAGGTAACACCTATTAAAAAATTCATATTGAGTCAAGATGGTGCAGAAATTAAATTAATGCTAAATTTTTAAGCAAAACGTGTATGGTTTCTAAAAAAATAAAGGAGAGTAGTGACTTTTTAAAAATGCTTATCGAAGAGTTTTTTTTGCTGAGCTTTATACTCATCATCATCAATAAGTTTTTTACTATGAAGGTATTTGAGATGTTTAAGTTTTGCTTCTAATTTAGGGTCAACCTTGACATTTGAAGATTCGGTATCAAATTTAGCGGGTGAACTTTTATCCATTTTTGAAGAAACAACCGGCAATTTTAAACTCGAAATAATCCAGTTTTTCTGAGTTCTCTTATCAGAGCGTGTTACAAAAAAGCGTTGACCGCTTTCAGGAGTTAGATTCCATGCAAAGATTCTCGCATCTCTAACATCATTTTTCTTAAAAAAAGTCTCCCCATGAATAGAGTCAAAGCGCCAGTTTAAATAATTTTTAAATGAAAAAATTTCACCTGACGTAACTCCTTCCTTGATATCTAATTGAAAATAAATAATTTTTCCAGGAGGCACGCTTGCAAAAGCTTGCAAAAGAATTGGGGCTAGACTTTTGATTTCTGAAAGTAAAAAAACACGCTCTACCTTACTACCCAAAAAAGTAGTCTTATACCTTAGTGAAATAAGATGGTTGGTTATTTCTGCCAGTGAAATTTTAATGGGGTGATTTAATTTTAGGTTTATCAGGTTAGATTTCTCATGTAATTGAGATCGAAATTTTATTTGAATTTTATTTCCCTTTAAATCTACTCCCTCCGCTACACCAAAAACTATGCTGCTGAAAACAATAAAAAAACCTACCTCTTTTAAAAATTTAGACTTGAAAGTCATTACAAAAATATTCAAAAAGTTAAAATCAAGAACCCAGCAACCCCTGAGAAATGATAAACTGTACAATCTCTCCTGCCCTAGTACCATTTTTTAAGTTGGAGAATACAAAAGGTCTACCCTGTCTCATTTTTTTTGCGTCGCGTTCCATAATTTCTAGAGAGGCTCCAACATGTGGAGCTAGATCTATCTTATTGATCACCAATAAATCAGACTTAGTAATGCCCGGACCACCCTTGCGAGGTATTTTATCGCCTGCGGCAACATCGATGACATAAATAGTAAGATCTGATAGTTCTGGGCTAAAGGTAGCTGCAAGATTATCGCCACCACTTTCTACAATAACTAAATCCAAATCAGGAAAACGAACACACAATTCATCCACTGCCGAAAGGTTCATAGAAGCGTCTTCGCGAATTGCTGTGTGTGGGCATCCACCAGTTTCTACACCTATTATTCGCCCCTCTTCCAAAGCTTTGTGTTGAATTAAAAACTGGGCATCCTCTTTCGTGTAGATATCATTAGTCACTACTGCGATTTCAAACTTATCACGTAGTTGTTTACAAAGTTCATTGATCAATGCAGTTTTACCAGAACCCACTGGCCCCCCTACACCAACTCTCAATACTTGTTTTTTATCCATATTTCAAACCTCTTATCTCTACGAACGAAATAATCTTGTATACTGAGTCTCATGGAGAGCACTCGCAATTCCCTGCCCAGGCGCAGTATATCCAATCGCTTCATCTGGCAGATTCAACCCCTCAGTAACAACGTCAGAGATCGTCTCAATAACGGCAGATAAAATTTTCTGTCCATCGGTTTGCCCTAATGGGATTAATTTCATGGCACATAAAACTTTATTTTCTGCCCACATCCACAAAAACCCACTTGCAGCATCACTTAATGAAATATCCCATTTAACAGCTGCTAAAGCATATAAAGTGAGAAACCCACTATAGGGTGGACTTAAGAAGGATTTTGCTTCATCCAAACCTAAACTATCCAGGAGGCGAGCCAACGCTTTTCCTAATTGCCGGTCTTCTTCTTGAAGTTCAAAAGCATCTCGGTTTGCTGACAAAATTTTATTCCAATAACTAACCCTATCCATTTCTGGTTCCTGCCAGGCTTTATAAAGATTTTTCAACACAGGGACATCTAAGTTAAGTAGTGAGCTTTTTAAAAGACCTTGAATCCAATCAGACGCTGTAGTTGCATCGTGAACCCACTCAGTTGATATCGCAAACTCTAATCCCTGCGAATACGAGTAACCACCAATCGGGAGCGACGGGCTGGTAAGACGCATTAACTTTAACAAACTAGGGTTCTGCAAGTGAGACGTGGCATTATCAATGTTCATGGGTATGCCGATGTTTTTCACTATTTTGATAAGCTCCAGGCTCTGGCTCAAAAGGAGCCTCTTGGTGATCAACCACTAAGCCAAGCGATCTCACCATATCGTCCAAAACATGATCATGAAGATAATAAAGTGAACTATCTTTGATTTGCAATGGCACGTGGCGATTTCCTAAATGGTAACAGGCGCGAGACAATAAATGAGAATTTGATTCATTAACGACAGAAACCGATTCTAATGAAGCACGTACTTCGATAACTTTACCGCATGCGCTACGCAATAAATCTCCGTGACGCAGAGTGACACCTCGGCTTAAAAAAAGGGCGGCTTCGTTACCATTATCAAGAGTAACTCGTAGACGGCTTTTTTGTCTCTGATCAAATGGCAGAGTTAGAGATGTAGAATAAATTTCCGCGTAACCTTCAATGCGCTCTGTAATTTCCAACATGGGTCACTTCCAAAACAGTAATCTTGAGAAGGAATCTTTACTAAAAAAGAAAATATCGTTGAGCTAAAGGTAAAACCTTAGAAGGTTCACACGTTAACAACTCCCCATCTGCACGCACTTCATAGGTTTGAGAGTCCACTTCTATCTTCGGTTGATAGTCATTATGTATCAAATCTTTTTTACTAATCTGACGTGTGTTCTTAACACCAATAATTTTCTTATTCAATTTCAGTTTTTGTGCAATCCCATCATCACAAGCGGCTTGAGAAACAAAACTTACACAGGTTTCACTGCGCGCACCACCCAAGGCACCAAACATTGGTCGGTAATGAACGGGTTGTGGAGTAGGAATAGATGCATTAGGGTCACCCATCGGTGCTGCTACAATCATCCCACCTTTGATCATCATTGCAGGTTTCGCTCCAAAAAAAGCTGGTTTCCAAAGCACGATATCTGCAAGTTTCCCGGGTTCAATCGATCCCACTTCATGAGCAATCCCATGAGAGATAGCAGGATTGATGGTATATTTTGCTATATAACGTTTGGCGCGAAAATTATCATGATGCTTAGGATCTGGTTTTAGCGAACCCCGCTGCACTTTCATCTTATGTGCAGTTTGCCAAGTCCTGGTTATAACCTCTCCGATTCGGCCCATTGCCTGAGAATCTGAAGCAATCATGCTAAATGCTCCAAGGTCATGCAGTATGTCTTCCGCTGCAATGGTTTCGCGCCTGATTCTCGATTCAGCAAAGGCAACATCCTCTGGGATTTTTGAATCCAGATGATGACAAACCATCAGCATATCCAAGTGTTCATCAACGGTATTGACCGTAAAGGGACGAGTCGGATTGGTCGAGGAAGGCAAAACATTGGACTCCCCACAGGCCTTGATTATATCGGGAGCATGCCCACCACCTGCACCTTCCGTATGGTAAGTATGGATGGTTCGATTTTTAAAAGCGGCAATTGTGTTTTCTACAAAGCCAGATTCATTGAGCGTATCTGTATGAATGGCTACTTGAATGTCAAATTTCTCAGCCACACTCAAACAGTTATCAATAGCAGCTGGGGTCGTCCCCCAGTCTTCGTGTAGTTTTAAACCCATAGCACCTGCACGAACTTGTTCTTCTAAAGCCATCGGCAAACTGGCATTCCCTTTACCAAGAAAACCAAAGTTGATTGGTAATTCTTCAACAGCCTGATACATACGATGAATATTCCAAGGGCCCGGGGTACATGTAGTTGCGTTGGTGCCGGCCGCAGGACCCGTTCCACCTCCAATCATAGTGGTGATTCCGGACATCAAAGCATCATCAACTTGCTGGGGACAAATGAAATGAATGTGGGCATCAATACCTCCGGCTGTAGCAATCAATCCTTCACCAGCAATGGCTTCTGTAGATGGACCAATAATAATATCTACGCCTGGCTGAATATCAGGATTGCCGGCTTTACCTATCCCAACAATACGACCTTCTTTTATTCCGATATCTGCTTTAACAATTCCCCAGTGATCCAAAATCAAAGCATTAGTGATAACCACGTCGACGGCATCTTTTGAAGTCCGTTGACTTTGCCCCATACCATCGCGAATAACTTTACCTCCACCAAATTTAACTTCTTCTCCATACACCGTTTTATCCTCTTCCACTTCGATCCACAGTTCCGTATCACCCAACCTGACACGGTCACCTACTGTTGGGCCGAACATATCAGCATAAGCGTGGCGATCAATAGTAGTCATTATTTTTTCTCCAATGGACCCATAACTTTTGCGTTGAACCCATAAACCTCTCTGGAGCCAGTGTAGGCAACTAACTCTATCTCTCGAGTTTGTCCAGGCTCAAATCGAACAGCTGTTCCTGCTGGGATATTCAACCGAAAACCGTACGAGGCTTCACGGTCAAATTCCAATGCCGAATTGGTTTCAAAAAAGTGATAGTGTGAGCCGACTTGAATTGGTCGATCACCCAGATTGGCAACTGACAATTTAACTTTTTCACGTCCTTCATTTAAGACCAGCTCGCCCTTTTGAATCTCATATTCTCCAGGAATCATATTTTTATCCTTTAGACTATCGGGTTGTGAACAGTAACCAGTTTTGTCCCATCCGGAAATGTTGCCTCGACCTGAACATCATGGATCATCTCAGGAATACCCTCCATAACATCTTCACGTTTAAGCAACTGGGTCCCATGACTCATAAGATCAGCAACACTCTTTCCTTCACGCGCACCTTCAAGAATCGCAGCGGATATGTACGCTATGGATTCTGGATAATTCAGTTTAATTCCACGAGCCAGGCGTCTTTCTGCAAGTAAACCAGCCGTAAAAATAAGTAATTTATCTTTTTCTCGAGGAGAAAGTTCCATTTTTCTTCCCTATAATATATAGACTCAAGACTAAACTACCAAAACTATGTATTCCATATTCGCGGAATAACGGCCTCGTGATCTCTCAGAGCCAAACGTAATAGTTGCCAAAATTTAATAAAGTTCCGTTTAACATGTTCTACACTATTTCCTAAATATCGGCAAAGGATAATACCATCCACAAAAGTTATAGAAAGCAAATCGCCATTCTCAAATAAGTCAATATTTTGTCTTAAAAGGTCCACAAGGTCTTTTCTTGGAGAAAAGCAAAAAAAACTCCCCATAACCGGCTTACCTCCCAACCCCCATTTTGCATCAAGAATTGCGTCATTATCTCTGACCACAAGTCTTTCCAAACGAATTGGACATCCATTGAGAAAAATTTCTAACTTCTGAGTCAATTGACCTTGAGAAAAAATCTCTCCAATAGCAGGCCTTCCCAAACACAAAATATCCCAACCAATAAAGTGACTTTCCTCTGACAGGTCAACCCTAGTTATAAGTTTTGCCTTAGCACCTTGAAAAAAAATATTTTCAGATGGGAACCACTCTAATACTCCATGATCTGACACTGTAATTGACTGTCGTTGAAATGCTTCGTCACCGGAACTTCGATAAAATTTACCTGCAGCAGGAGTAGTCACCAAAACTTTTGCATTCGGTTCAACCTGAATCTTTATATCAAAACTATCACCGCCAACTACACCCCCTGGCGGGTGTAAAATATAAGCATGACAAGCTCCATTGGATTCTGGGTAAAATAATTTCTGCACCTGCAATGGCCCTTGATGTGATCGATGATTTAATATCGTTTTATTATTCTCTTCAATGAACTTTAATAGAAGCTTGGCTTTCCAACCCTTATTTAAGTTAGCCTCTTCAAAACTAGATACAGTCATAAAGTATGATGCCCTCATATTTTAACAATTAAACACTAATAAGATAAAACAGGACTGCTCAAAGGTAAATATTAAAGCTTTCGCCTACGATTAACGCCTGTAATAGTTACTAGAAACAAGGGTCTAAGCATGTTGAAATTTCGGCTAATTTATTCAATAATATAATTATATTTTGTATAGCTATTTCACACTCAGGTACTTTATTAAACTATTTTTCCATTTACCCTTCATGTGATTTAAGGTAAACGGACCAAAATTGTAATTGGATCACTATTGCAAATGAAAAAATATTTAAAGGTCGTCGGCTGGATTTTTTTTGGAATTTTTCTGCAGTTTAAATTTAGTGTTCTTTACGGAATAGTATTCTTAGAAAACCTTAATTTTCATGATCGTTCTTACTTCGTTGAAATGAAGCTGTTACCTGCAAGCAAATCGGTTCATTTACTCAACATAAAGACAACTGTTCACCATTCTTTAGGATCCGATTATTTTGCCAATGTGTACATCCCTAAACACTACAAAGTAGTAAACAAGGATCCTTATACTGGGACTGAAGGCATCGACGGTTATAACGCTTATAAAATGGGCATGAAAAGAAAATACCGCGATGTATTAAGTTCCGAAGATTTTATTATTAATCCATCTATTCCTGACATAACCATTGAACCAGCACCGATACTCGTACACTTTGAAAATATGGAACAACGGCTGCATATAGACAAGACATTTGAGTTGTCCAGTAATAATAACATAATTGAGTTGAAGGGACCAAAACGTGCCGAAGCAACATACCCTCAGCAATTGGGGATGTGAAAACTGTTACGTTTTAAAATTTAATAGCCTCATGAAAACTAGATTTCGAGAATTTAAAGATTACTACAAAATACTGGGTGTCGCCGAAAACTCAACTGATACCGATATAAAAAAGTCCTATCGCAAGCTAGCCCTTAAACACCACCCTGATCACAATAAAAACGCCCCAAATAGCGAGGAAAAGTTTAAGCAAATTACCGAATCTTACGGCGTCCTGATTGACCCACTCAAACGCAAACAATATGATAGGTTTAGAGCAGATCACTTAGCTGGACGAACTAACGAATACTCTCAATTTCGATATACACAACAAGATATTTTTGAAGAGATGCGTCGTAAAGGCTTTGGCAAGGATATATTTGAGGAATTGAATCGTGAGTTCTCAAAGTCCGGCTTTCGTTCAGGAAACTCTTTTTTTCAAACCACACTGATGGGCGGTGCTCTAGGAGGAATTGTTCGAGTTCTCGGAATGATCCCTGGTCCGATTGGACGTGTGGGACAAGGCCTTCGGATAGCACATATGGTTGGCACATCTCTTTTTGCTTTAAAAAAAATGCACGATGCAAAATCAGCAGGAAACCCTAAAGACCAACCAAATGTTAAAAATCCCGATATTCTCGAATCCGTGAAAGGCGTTTTTAACAAAGGGGAAAACAGTCAAAATTCTCTTGATTATAATTTATCAATGACTATACCTCCTAAAGAAGCACTCGCAGGAACTAACAAAAAAATTTCTTATGAAATAGACGGAATGCCTGAGCAGTTAATGATACGTATCCCAGAAAAATTTCCCCATGGTGGAAAATTAAGAATCAAAGGTAAGGGACACTCTAAAGATAAAAAAAGAGGTGATCTGATACTTCAAGTTAAAGTAAGTCACTAATGCCTCGATACATTTCTTCACTAAATATTAACCAAGAGTCGTCTCAATAAAATTTTTTTTTCACATGAACAAAGAAAAAATTACCAACCATTGGCGAATTTTTTTTTCGGACCTTTTAATTGGAACTTTCAAAAAACTTATTCTATTCGGATTCATTGGTTTTATCTTTGGCCTAATCGGTCTTTTCTTAATGAATCATTTTTTTATAGATGAATTGGAATGGAGTACATGGATTGTATCATTAGTCCTTATTTTATCATTCGGATGGTATACAGGGTTTGGTATTATTTTTGGGCTTATTGCCTCTATAATTCAAATTACCAGTAAAAAAATCACCGAAGCACTAGCCGGCATTCATGAACTGATTGATCTGTTGACGCATGGGGTAGTCGAAAAAATTCCTCGATTTAACAAAAACATTCCTCGTAATCAACTTGAAGATACGTTTGATGGTATCGGAAAAAATTTTCTCGAACAGTTGCGGCTTAAACAAGGAATCACGGCTTTTATATCACGTATCTTGTTTGGGACTATCCTTAAGGTAATTAAATTCTTCTTTCTAGATAATGTAGTCGAAGAGTTATCAAAAAAAGACGGTGATATCACATCATCTGATATCGAGCATGCAGTAAGACGAGTTGGCGTTGAAATGGTAACAGAACCAATTTTAGAAAAATTTCTTTATATTCAAATTCTCAATATTTTCCTCTTATCAATATGCTTCAGTATTCCCATTGGAATTCTAATTTTTTTTTAAAATTACCAAATTAAGTTTTAGGTTAAAGTAATTCTAAAGAGAGGTGTACCAAAAAACTATTTTAGTCGTTTTTTTTAGAGTTTTAAGGCTAATTTAAAAATCTGGTATATGAAAAAACCTACACTGGTCTAGCCAATTCTTTAACTGGAGGATGTTAAGTTATTTTTTTTATTTGTTCTACAATTTGGCTACTATTTCCCAACCAATCAAAACGCTTCTTAGCCATATAGACTATATGGTCAATAGAGGCTAGGACTAGTTTGTTTTCAGGGTTTAAAATTGGCTTTTCATTAGTTGCTTTTTGAATACCCAAAATCTCTACAGGAAGATTAAGCTGAGTAGCTGCAATCTTTAAACATCCAAAGCTAAAATTCTGCGCATTCTCTCCCCAAGAACCCACTTTAGAATGGCTGATATAAATCTGATTCCCTCCCGAATTAGACGATAACTCACTATAGACTTTATATATTCCAGGATCTTCCAATTCCTGAACTAAAAGTCCCATTTGCAAATCAGTGGTACTGATACCTCCATCAATGCCAAAAGTACTCAGGTTTCCCAAAGTTTCAGAGCGACTACAGGTCATAACTGTGATTACTTGCGGCCAGTTTTTTTCGATGAGGCCTGCTGTGAGAGTATTGGTATCATCCAACGCAGGATCGGAAGCTGCAGAAGTAAAAACGCAAGCTTTAGCCTGACCCGCGTTCGCCCGCTCCAAAGTTTCCAAAGCTGAAGGTAGGCCCATAATAAATGTACCTATTTTTTGAGATAAAAAACTAGGTATTTCCCTGTCGTTATTAGGTAAATGTGAGGCTACCAAGACCCGAGGGATATGTTTGTAATCAGGGCTGTAGTCTAGTTCTTTCATTAATTCCATTGTCTCTGAATAGGATGGGACATTAACAATTAACAAGTGTCCTGTACCAGTATGTTTACCTTCGCCTTTCATTTTTTTTAATCTCCTTTGCATGGCCCGTTCTAGAATAATTCCTGTCAATATACCGAAGCAACCTATACCCAGCATGGATGTCAAAACAGTGACCCATCGCCCCTGAGGAGTAGCTGCAGAAACATCCCCATATCCAATCGTTGTTAATGTAATATAAGCGGTCCAAAGGCCATCTAAGAATGTCACATTCTTTTCGTAGGCTGACATTACAAACGCAAAAACTAATATCATTAAAAAAAAGACCGCACCCAAAACAATCAATATTCGAATTTCAGGTTGACTGAGTTTTTTGAGAATGCGTTTAAAAAAATAAAAATGCATGCTATTTATATCTGTCCAAAAAATATATTGTTAAGGAATAATTTTTGCGGTTTACTTCATTACAACAAAAAAACATATAAAACAAACATATGTTTATATTAACGGAGCTGATATGATAACTGTGTTAATTAAGTCTGTTGCAAAAATAATTCTAAAACTTTGTTAATTGTCTAAAAATGAATTCGAGGAAATTTTAATTAAGTCTATGCTATTACTCAGAGCAAAATTAATTTTTTTTCTTTGCATTTTTTCTCCAGTTGTTTTTCTTTTACAAGGCTGTGGAGTTGGGCAGAACCCAATAGAGAAAATTCAACGCGAACTGCAAGACCAAAAAGAATACACTATTATTCTTAATGATATGCGTGAAGAAGGCAACTTCTTTCCTTCCTATTACCACCAATACCGAATTGATATTGGAGATCAAAAAATTCAGCGACCTTTCATCGAAGTAGATGAATCAATATACAAAAAAAATGAACCGTATTTAGGCATGGCTTTATCAGGTAAAACAGCCGATGGTGTAGTCACTAATACCCCCTTTCCCAACGGATATCAATATGTAGGGAATCCTCAATATGGTACCTGGAGAGAAAATGACCGTGGAGGTAGCATGTGGGAGTTTTATGGGAAATATATGTTGATGTCGCAGGTGATGAATTGGGCTGGATTCGGTCTTCAACGTAATCATTATAACGACTATTCGTCTTTCAGAGGCAGAGGACAACCTTATTACGGACCAAATCGGCAATATGGAACCGCCGGAACGGTGACACAAAAACAGAAACCTGATTTCTTTAAAAGAAAAATGGCGAAGAAATCTCGATCTCAAAACCGGTTTCAAAATAAAGTCGGCCAACGTATGGGTCGCAGTAAAAATACCTTTAGAAATCGTGGCTTCAGTTTTGGTAAATAACTATGAACCTTGATCATTTTTTATCTTCATTAACATACCTGGGCTCTTGCTTCGCTATACTTGCTGTTGGACATTGGGTATTTATTTTATTCCGCAGAAGTTATGCTATTCAATCTGAGTTGGTTGAAAAAGATAATGCTGCCTTTGCCCTCGTTCTTTGTGGTTATTATCTAGGATTGACCTTTTCTATTGGTGGAGTAATTGTCGGGCCTTCTACAGGACTAGAGAATGACTTAATAGATATGCTTGTTTATGGTCCTTTAGCAATAATTCTACTTAACTTGTCAGCATTGATTAATGATCGTTTTATTCTTAGTGAGTTTAATATTAAAAAAGAAATACTGCAGGATCAAAATTGCGGCACAGGGGTTATAGAATTCGCTATTTTTATTGCCACAGGGCTCAATATTTTTGGTGCGTTATACGGTTTGGGCGGATCTATGGTTACAGCCGTTGTGTTTTGGTTTATAGGACAGATCGTTTTGATATTGGCGAGCAAATATTACAACTTAATCACACAATACAATATTCACGAACAGATTGAAAATGACAATGTTGCTGTAGGAATAGGTTTTGCCGGAGCGTTAATTGCCATTGGTAACTTGTTGCGTGCAGCTTCAGCAGAAAATTTTATTTCCTGGCAAGATAATTTAACGACATTTATTATTTTTATAGGGATTGGAATCATCCTACTGCCCGTTATCAGAATGTTAACAGACCGTATTCTTTTGCCGGGACGTAGCCTGTCTGATGAGTTGGTTAATCAAGTAAAACCCAACCAAGGGGCCGCTTTTTTAGAAGCCTCTTCCTACATAGGCTCCTCTTTTCTTATCACTTGGTGCATTTGATTTTTGTTAGGGCACCATCAATTCATGTCGTCACCCCAAATAAAGAGTTCTGAAAAACTCAAACTTCAACGCCTAAGCTTTATCTTAAAGACCTGTATCTTTGCTACCGGGTGCGCCGCAATCGTGACGGAGTACACTCTAGCTACCTTGGCCAGCTACTTATTAGGAGATTCCATCCTTCAATGGACAATAGTGATATCTCTTATGTTGTTTTCTATGGGATTGGGAAGCCGCTATAGCCGAAAATACGAAGACTCATTGTTAAACCGTTTTATATTAATTGAGTTTGGCCTATCGTTTCTTTGTACTTTTTCTGCAATGTTCTGTTTTTGGATTTCAGCCTATACTATTCACTTTGGATTAGTGGTTTATAGTCTCGTTTGTATGATCGGGTTTATGACTGGGCTTGAAATTCCTTTGATTATGAGGATCAACCAAACTTATGAATCGTTAAGGGAAAATATTTCATCGGTCATGGAATATGATTACTACGGTGGGTTGTTGGGTGGAGCATTATTTGCCTTTGTTTTGCTTCCTTTTCTTGGTCTAACTTACACTCCCGTTCTCATCGGCAGCCTTAATTTACTAGTCGCTTCATTAGTCCTATGGAACTTTTCCAAACATTTGATACGGCCTCGCATTCTTAACATACAATTCGCAGTCCTTCTTATAATTTCAGTGCTAGCATTTTCTGTTGCTAAACCTATTGTTCTGTACGGCGAGCAACATAAATATAAAGATAAAATTATTTACCAAGAGCAAACTCGCTACCAAAAAATTGTGGTCACTCAATGGAAAGAAAATTTTTGGTTATTCATTAATGGGAGCACACAATTTAGTACTTACGATGAAGAAAGGTATCATGAGCCTCTGGTACACCCTGTGATGAGTTTGATAAAAGAACATAAAGACATTCTACTTCTAGGAGCAGGCGACGGTTTAGCCGCCAGAGAAATTCTAAAGTACCCTGATGTAGAAAGTCTTACTCTAGTGGATCTAGATCCTGCGATGACTCGCTTAGCCCGACAGCACAAAATGTTTCTTGAAATCAACCAAGGATCGCTCAATGATCCTCGTGTTCAAGTATTTAACAAAGATGCTTATCAATTCATGAAAGAGTCATCTGATTTATACGATGCCATTATAATAGACCTCCCCGACCCTAAATCAGTTTCCTTGTCACTACTATATTCACTTGGTTTTTATAAGATGGTTGAAAAACACCTCAAACCTTTTGGGGCTATGGTCACTCAAAGTACCAGCCCCTTATATTCTCCCGAGGCTTTTCTTTGCATAAAAAAAACAATACAGGCTGCTAATTTTTCGACCCTACCTTATCAGAATTCGGTACCAAGCATGGGTCAGTGGGGTTGGGTACTTGGCATACGTAAAAAAACAATGCCTGCTAAGCGGCTTAAGCAAAAAATAATAGAACAAAAATTATCAGATATTGAGACACGTTTTTTTAATCAGAATGCAATGATATCCATGGCATATTTCGGCAAGGGATTGTTCGAGAAAGAGGGGAAAATTGAACCTAACACTCAGTTCAATCACAATATTTTGAAGTATTATCAACAGGGAAGTTGGGATTTATATTAAAAGATTAGTTTAAAGACTTCATCCAACTGAATCACTCACTGGGTAGGATATTGGTAAATTGAAACTCCTCAACCATAGTCCCGAGTTGCATATCAAATTTTTTTTCGCCCCATTGCTCAATGGTCAAAAATTGTTTCCCCTGTTCATCCGAATAGTCCCAAGAAACAAAACTAAGCCCTTCCTCTGAACCGTCACGAAAAAACTCACCGATATCGTCTTCCTCAAAATGGAATGTTTCACCTTTCAACACAACTTTTTCAGGTGGGTCTTCATTTCGAACGATTTCTCCAGCGATATCGCCTTCCAACTCAGAAATAGACAGTTTATGACAAAAACTCCATTCAACTTCACCATCCTCCTCGGAGCGTTCTAAAAAAAATGTTTCGCTTCCAGAAGTCAACTCCCATTCATCGGAGACTCCACCCTCGTTCCACTGATAGTTATTACATGCAGAAACCCTATAGGTTTTTAAGTCGTAATCAACCAAAAAACCGACTTTAAGTTTACTGAGCACAAGATCTTCAATACGAAATTCTTCTTTTTGAAGTTCATCTTTTTTATTTTTAAAAAAATCGAAAACCATGATTACTTAATCTTCATTTTGGCTTTAAGTGCAGCAAGACTATCGGAAACACCTGGCATTGAGGAACCTTCACCTAAAGCTTTATTAATTTGATCATCTACACTTTGCCCTGAATCAGCCATATCACCATAGGCTTGAGATAAGGATTCATCTTCTTCAACTTTGTCTCGCATTTTTTCAAGCATGGCTATGGTGCTATCGGATCCAACACGAGCAATTTGGGCATTTAATTTTTTTGTTGCAGCGGCTGTTTTAGAACGAGCACGTAAAGTGACAAGGTCATTCTCATAAGTCTGAATAGTCGTCCTTAGTTTTTCAACGTTTCGTTGCAATTGAAGAACCATGCTTTCCTGGGAGGTCACCTCTTTACTGAGTCGAAGAGCTTCTTTTCCTGCAACCTCTTTGCGTGAAAGAACATCGGTTGCCAATCTCTCTGCCTCAGAAGTATCCAGTGAACCTTGCTCGGCTTTTTGTAATAAAGCCATCGCCTTACTTTCATAGTCGGCGGCGAGCTTTTTTTTATTTTCCGCATCATTTCTCATGCGAATAACAATACTTTTCACTTGAGCCAGGCTTTTCATGGATTCTTCTAAATCTTTTTTGAGCTCACGTATGCCCTGCTCAGTCATTTTGATAGGGTCTTCAAACTTGTCCACTGCTGAATGTGCCTCCGCTTTACCTAGCCGCAGTATCCTTGTAAACAATCCATTCATTTTCATCTCTCCATTAAATTTATTATTTAACCATTTGTAAAGGAAACCAGTTCGCTGGCGTATTCAGCCAATGCAAGACTCAATGCATCAATGCTTCCTTCTAGTTCATTTCGATCTAGGTTTTCTGTTTGCAGAGTATCTCTAAATAGCAGTGTTGTACCTTCTTCATCAAGAACAAAAGCCCCGTGAACCAAGGTACGATTGATTTGAAGAATACGTTTACAGAAATCAGCTGAATTCTGGGGCATCGGTATGATGACTTGCTCAAGAATTAGAATAGGAGACTCACAATCTATCACCAGATTATTAATTCCTCGTTCATCATCATTTATAACAACTAACTCTTCCTTAGTATCCTCATGGCTTATGGAGAACCCCATATCCATTATAAAACTTTTTACTTTGTCAAAATCAGACATTATTATCTCCTATTACTTTTTTAAAAATTCAGAACTTAGAATGCGATATGCTTCATTTAATTGGCGTGTAAGGTTTTCAGCAATCATTTTTTTTTCTGGGTCAGAACAATGAAGATCTGGATGGTATTTTTTCAACTGGCTTTTCCAAGCATTTTTAATAATTGTCTGATCGGACCCAACAGGTATTTCTAGATTAGCATAATATTTGGCTAAAGGATCGGGGGCAGAAAAATTATCTTTACACTCCGACTGTTCCTGAAAGTTAATTGTTTTATCAGACGACGAATAGTTTTCAAAAAATTTATTCTTCAGCACAAAATCATTAAATTCGGCTTGAGCAATTTTCAGAATACGTTTAATCATTTTACTATGGATAAACTAGGTAATTCAATATTGGTTGAACTTATAATAGAAATACCGATTTCCGGGTATGTGTGAACAGTATAAAAGGTATTTGTTTCCGAGCTTAAGACCAAACCGGTAAAAGGCAATGGTACCTCATAGTCTTCCGAACTAGCAGTAAACACATGAGTCAACGTATCTGAAAGAGAAACATCACCCAAAAAACCAGTGTAGTCATCCATAGCATTAAAAATCTGGGAAACATGTTCAACATTAACTCGATACTTTAGGTCCCCATATTGATATTCCTGGTTATGAATGATACCCGGTTTTAAACATTTAGATTCCAACGAGTTTTCAGGTAAATTATGATCAAAACAGGTAATAAATTCGGTGAGACAGTCACTTCCTTTACGACTTATAACTCGATGGCTCTTACCAATTATACTAACTTTAAGTGTCACTCCATTACTGAGAGCCCAATCAACACTTTGAAATATTCGCACAAAGTAATCTGGGGTTTGCTGGTAAAGACTAAAGTAGATTGATTTACTCATATATTTAAAGACATTTTTTTAGTAATTTTCTAATGATAACTTTGGGAAACAAAGTATCATGGCATTTCAAAACAACTTTACAGCAAATAAAAAATCAGCAGAAAAGTAATACTGATAATTATTTACATAGTCGGCAATCAAAGATAACTACATAAATGCAATTCTAAATTTTTAGGGTTTAACTTTACTAGTTACATATACCTACAAAAGGTCTTTATTTTTTTAACTTCATACAACTCTTGATGATTAGATTGCTATATTGTAATAGTTGTTAATTATAACCGTAAAATATTATTTAAATAGGTATTACATTTTGAGTACTAAATTTTTTATTTTTTTATGCATTTTTATTGGAGGTCTTTATTTTTTGTGGCCTTTAATAACACTATTCATGAAAGTATACATATATCAATTGATCATAGAATATGGGTTTTATTTAATCCTTCTCTTTGCTGGATCTGGATATTATCTATGGAGGAAACTAAAATCCTGAATTCGATATTATATCATTTACTGACATTTAGGATCGCAAATACTAATCGATGGTAGGGCACCAAATAAAAATATGGGTGGATGCAGATGCCTGCCCCAAACCGGTTAAAGATATTTTATTCCGCTTGGCTGAGAGGAAGAAAATAATGGTAACCTTTGTAGCAAATCAAAGGTTACGCCTGGTCAAATCACCTTTTATTAATCTGATTCAAGTTGGATATGGAGCAGATATTGCTGATGATGAAATAGTTAATAAATGCGACGATGGGGATTTGATAATAACAGCAGATATCCCATTGGCTGCTCGCATTGTAGCAAAGGGAGCACAAGCTCTCGATCCGCGTGGTAAGATTTACGATAAAAACAATATCGGACAGTTATTAGACATGCGTAACTTCATGGACGAGTTGCGTGGTAGCGGTGTAGAAACCGGCGGTCCTCCCAGCTTTGGCCAAAAGGAACGGTTCAAGTTC
>Ga0209043_1000929_pt1 | contig 17283 bp, 15 predicted proteins | sample SaaInlV_100m_DNA_3_FD_184654 | JGI IMG/M metagenome (GOLD analysis project Ga0209043, IMG submission 184654) | Marine microbial communities from expanding oxygen minimum zones in the Saanich Inlet - SI037_S4LV_100m_DNA (SPAdes) (version 2) | ecosystem: Environmental > Aquatic > Marine >... | reverse complement strand
TTCCACTTACCGGATTTTTTCCAAATACCAAAATTGAAGATGTCCCTGCTGGTCCATTGACTTTAGTTAAATGTAGTGAAAGTAACTTAAAAAACTCTTGTGGATTGGTTCAATTAAAAGAATCCTATAATTCTGAATTAATGTATGGTCAAAACTACGGCTATCGATCTGGACTTAATAAGTCGATGGTGCAACATCTCCAAGTTAAAGTTAACAATATTTTAGATTATGTAACCTTAAGCTCTGAAGATATTGTTGTGGATATTGGAAGCAACGATGGCACTTTATTAAAAGCCTATCCAAAGGATAAATCATCTCTAGTCGGATTTGACCCGACTGGGATAAAATTTAAAAAATTTTACCCCAGTCATATAACCCTCTTTACTGATTTTTTTAATTCCAAAACCTTTAAACAAAAATTTGGAAACAAAAAAGCCAAAATTGTTACCTCGATTGCCATGTTTTATGACCTTGAAGACCCTCTTGAGTTTGTCCGTGATGTGTATGATATTTTATCTGATGATGGAGTTTGGGTATTGGAACAAAGTTATATGCCCCTAATGTTAAAAGTTAATGCTTTTGATACAATTTGCCATGAACATCTCGAATATTATCGGTTAAAACAAATTCATTGGATGATGAAAAAAGTTGGATTCAAAATAATAGATATAGAGTTTAATAATATTAATGGTGGGAGTTTTTCTGTCTCTGTAGCAAAACTAGAATCTTCTTTTACAGAAATGCCTACCCTAGAAAAGTTTTTATTGGATGAGCAAAATAAAGGTCTCAATACTAAAAAACCTTATGATGAATTTAAAAATAAGGTTTTTGAATTTAAGATAAAAATACGAGAGTTTTTAAATAAAATTCATGCTAAAAAAAAGGTGATTTTAGGCTATGGTGCCTCAACTAAAGGAAATGTTATTTTAAATTTTTGTGGCATAACATCAAAAGATATACCCTATATTGCGGAAGTAAATTCTGATAAATTTGGTTGCTACACTCCTGGAACATTAATCCCTATTATCTCAGAAAATGAAGCAAGGAAAATGAACCCCGATTATTTTCTAGTTTTTCCTTGGCATTTTAAAGACTTTATCTTGGAAAAAGAACAAGCCTCCCAAGGAAAAAAAATTCAAATGATTTTTCCTCTTCCAAACATAGAAATATTCTAACTTCAATAGTAGCGCATAATTTGATTTATATATTTATATTAGTATTTAAATCTATTTAATTTATTGTAGCCTCCTTTTTTTTGTCGTAAAAAAAATAACGAAAATACCTTATTCTTTTTTATGCTATTTTTTTCCTATGATAGAATAATACTAATTAACACTATAATTTAATTGTCATGAGCCTACATAAAATTGCATTAATTACTGGTGTTACCGGACAAGATGGGTCTTACCTGGCTGAGTTTCTTTTAGAAAAAGGATATGAGGTTCATGGGATTGTCAGGAGACCTAGCACTTTTAATAGTGAGCGCATAGAACATATCCGAAACAAAAATCTAACTGATAAAAATAAATTTAAGTTTCATTACGGAGATTTATTAGATTTTCAAAGTATTGATGATTTGATCGCTAGTATTCGCCCGAATGAAATATATAACCTTGCTGCCCAAAGTCATTTCGCCGTTAGCTTTAAGACACCAGAATATACCCATCAAATTAATGCTCTTGGACCCTTAAAAATTTTACAATCTATTGTTGCCAATGGTCTTAATGAAACTTGCCGATTTTATCAAGCTTCTTCGAGTGAAATGTTTGGTAAAGTTTTTGAAACTCCTCAAACTGAAACAACTCCTTTTTATCCACGGAGCCCTTATGGAATATCTAAAGTTTCTGCATATTGGACCACAATTAATTATCGCGAGGCCTTTAATATTTTCGCCTGCAACGGGATAATGTTTAATCACGAATCACCAAGACGTGGAGAAAAATTTGTAAGTCGAAAAATTACTCTCTCACTAGCGAAGATTCTTTCTGGGCAGCAAGAAAAGATTTTTCTGGGTAACCTCAATGCTTATCGTGACTGGGGATTTGCAAAAGATTATGTAGAAGCAATGTGGCTTATATTACAGCAACCAAAACCAGATGATTTTGTGCTTTCTTCAGGCCAACAGCACAGTATTCGTGATTTTGTTCATGAGGCCTTTGAATTATGCGGGTTTAATATCGCATGGAGAGGGTCTGGAACAGACGAAGTGGGTTTTGATAAAAATACTGATCGCACTCTAGTGGAAGTTAATCCCTCTTTTTTTCGCCCCTCCGAAGTTGATACTCTTATTGGAGACTCTGGCAAAGCCAATAATATTTTAAGCTGGCACTCTAAGACACCTTTTAAAGAACTAGTGTATCTCATGGTCGAAGCAGATTTGAAAGAATCTGGATTAGACCCTAAAAAATTCCTCAAACTGTGTATGGTAGATCGTTAACCCATCTAAATATAGACGTTTTATAGCCATTTATTTTAGTATTTATATTTTAGTAGGTTGCAAATTTTCTTTAATCTATTGCTGTCATCAAAAAACATTAAAATTTCTTTAATCTTTTGTGCAGTTCCATTCCATAGTTACCCTGTTATCGAGCTCCCAGGGGTAAAATTCACATAAATATTCATCTTCCTATTTTATATAAAAAATGAGCATTATTGAATGTACATGAAAAGGAAGAAAGTCCAAAAAATGTTTTTCCGGTTGGGATCACAATTTCTAGTTTTTTGATGCAACGAAGGTTTTAATATTAGATAAAAATATTTTGCTTGGGTATTAACTTCTTTTATTAATCATTGGCTAGCTTATATATTTTATTAGGATATCAATCATCTATGAATGTTGAAAAATTGTTTTAAAGTGATCTAATTAATCTAAGTTATTATAATATTGGTCAAATAGTCAGCATATTTTTTGGGTATGTAACTCATTCGATAACAATTATCATAATAATGATTACGCTCAACTCGATAAAGTTTAGATAAATTGAAGGGGTTTGGATCCTCTTGGGATTTAAAATATGCAACTGCTACTTTCGCTGCTAAAACAAGACCATCAAAAAGATAATAATAATAATTTATAAGTCTTTTATTAATCTCTTTAAATTTAATATCAATTTCATTTTGGTAAGCATACTCAAAAAAATCTTCGAAGTCTTTTATCGTTACATTGGGTATTAAACCAGCTGTTGAAATTTGATCAATTGGTTCCATTGAAGAACTATTATTTGATACAAATCTAGAAAAACATTCTAAATCAAGCTCTTCACCGCTATAGATATATGAACTCATTAAATTTTTACCATTTTTAAAGTGAGCAAAAAAGTTTGATGTTAAACTAAAGGCAACCTGTCTTTTTGCAATTAAATCCGAAAAACAGCTGAGACCACTTTCTGTACTAAATAGATACGCTTTTGAAGCTGTATCGCTCTCAGCAAAACCCGCTTCTCTTGAATAGTCTCCTAATGGTGTCCCTGGGAATGGAGAATATATTGCGTTCCAATAATAATCTTCTTTACTAAAATCTGAAGAACACACTAAATCAAGGCACTTAAGAGATTCTTGTAAAGGATCTTCATAGTAATGTTCTTTTCCATCTCTATCAACAAGTGAAACTTTACTATTAGTTGAATTAAATGGAATCGATGGCTTCATAACTGGTAGCCCAACAATTGCCTGAGTTCTCAATGGAATACCATAGCTTTTGACATTCTTTATAGCGTCTTTAACAATATTGTTATTTTCATGCCTATCTAGTAATAACTTACGGACGTTTTGATCTCCTGACTCTATGGCCATCGAAATTCCTGATACCAGTCGTCTGTTAGATATTGACTCAATTCTTTTAATTCCATTTTTACCTGCCAGCATTGCTGGGCGTGCTTGAATATAAAATGGTATTCCAATATCAGTCATCCATTTATCACCTAATTCATTCCACCATTCCATATTGTTTAATGAAATATCTGCTTGATCAAATACAGCGGCTGTTTTTACTCCATAATATTTATCAAGCCTCAAAATATCTTTACCTTCGGCAAGTACTGTGTTGATCGGCCGGTCTTGTATAATGCTTGGAGGTTTTATACCTTTTCCTTGATACGCTTCTTTTAAATTATCTATCATCGAACTGATATAACAATATGAACAGGTATAACTACAACCAAGCGCACTCAAAACTGATTTTATCCTGCTAAACACATATCCTTTGGTCTTATCAGAATATTCATACATATCCTTATAAAAAACTTCACGATCCATACGTGGAATGTTGGCATAAGGCATTGGGTCATGATAAATACCTGGTTCAAAAAGCCCCAGTAAGATATCCCTTAAGAGGTTTATACCCTTTCCTCGCACTACATAATCTCCACCCTTACAGAAAGACTCATTAAAACTATAGTTATTGAAATGTCCACCAATGATAATAGGTGCATATACAACTTGGTTACCATCGTATATTGGTCCTTTTGCCTCCCGGACCATATTTTTTAAAGCCTTATCAGCAGTATCGAAATCAACAATATTTTGCTTAAGAATATGACTGGCTCGTTCGATTTTATAACGTTTAATCCATTCAAAAACAAAATCAGTTAACCCTGTATAAAGATTAAAACCAATCCATTCCGGTTGTTTGTTTTTAATAATTTGATCCAAAGTATTAATATTATTACTACCAAGCAAAGCATAATTAGCTATACCATTCATATGCTGTAAAACTCCACCCAATGACATGAGGGTTATGTTTTCTATTTCACTAGAATCATGTCCAACGAGCAAAACCTTAGGATGAAAATTAGGTTTAACGATCGAGAGATGTTTCTTATACCCATTCCAATCGATAGTTATATCCTTAGGAGCATAAAGAGTATTAATATATTTTCCTGAAATATTTTCCGTTAAGGGAAGTTCAAAGTTTTTTGGATATCCCTCAAGGTTAGTCAGCTCATCTCCTCTCTTTGGCAGAGAATTTTCTTTAGGTATATCAGAGGGTATTGCAATTTTTGTTTTATTCATTACTAGTGATGTCCTATTTTCCTATACTTCTAAATACTATTTAAAATAGCTTTAACTTTTTATTTTCTAATATTTATACATCTAAGTTATATAAAATATTTTTCTTTAACAAACTTTTAAATGTAACAACTTTATGCACCCACCACTATAATATTTTTTTAAACCAAAAATTTAAACCTTAAAAATGAAGTAAATAAATAGTCCCCGACTAATACTAAAGGATTATCACTATAGGTTACTTTTACTTGATTTGGTCAGGAAGAATCATGATACACCAACAACTTTAAGAGAACTTATTGAAGTGTTCAATTTATAAAAGTGAAACCTCATAATGCTTTGTCTTTTTAGCATTTAAAAGCTTTAAACTTAAAGGTTTTGCCTCATATTGTCCGTTAGTCTATTGTACCCTGCAATTTTTTATATAATATGATAAAACATAGCTAAGAGACCTGATTCTCTTTTTATTTTTTTTCTTGTCTGTAGTAAATTAATACTCTCATTTTATTGCTGTGGATTCAATGAACTTACAAAAAATTGCATTTATTACTGGTGTCACCGGACAGGATGGGTCTTACCTTGCGGAATTTCTTTTAAAAAAAGGGTATCACGTTCATGGTCTTGTCAGGCGAACTAGTACATTTAATAGAGGACGCATTGAGCATCTCCGAAACAAAAACCCACCTGGTAAAAATACATTTGAATTACATTATGGTGATTTATTAGATTTCCAAAGTATTGATAGTTTAATAACTCACATTCGCCCGAATGAAATATATAACCTTGCTGCCCAAAGTCACGTTGCGGTTAGTTTTGACACGTCAGAATATACCTCTCAGGTTAATGCTCTTGGGCCCCTACGAGTTTTGCAAGCTATTGTTGCCAATGGTCTCAGTGAAACCTGTCGCTTTTATCAAGCTTCCACTAGTGAAATGTTTGGCAAAGTTTTGGAAACTCCCCAAACTGAAACAACTCCTTTTTCTCCAAGAAGTCCTTATGCAATATCCAAAGTTTCTGCATACTGGACCACAATTAATTATCGCGAGGCCTTTAATGTTTTCGCCTGCAACGGAATAATGTTTAATCACGAATCACCAAGACGTGGAGAAAACTTTGTAACTCGAAAAATTACTCTTTCACTAGCGAAGATTCTTGCTGGGCAACAAGAAAAGATTTTTCTAGGGAACCTCGATGCCCGTCGTGACTGGGGATTTGCAAAAGATTATGTAGAAGCGATGTGGCTTTCATTGCAGCAACCCCAACCAGATGATTTTATATTTTCTACAGGCCAACAGTACAGTGTTCGAGATTTTGTTCGAGAGGCCTTTAGCTTATGCGGGTTTGATATCGTATGGAGAGGGTCTGGAACAGATGAAGTAGGTTTTGATAAAAATACCAATCGTGTTCTGGTGGAAGTTAATCCCTCATTTTTTCGGCTCACTGAAGTTGATACTCTTTTAGGTGATTCTAGCAAAGCTCAAAATATTTTAAATTGGCATCCTAAGACAACATTCAAAGAACTAGTGAACCTTATGGTCGAGTCAGACTTGAAAGAAGCTGGATTAGATCCTAGAAAATTCCTTAAACCGTGTTAAAAAATGAATCGAGCAGGGTAATTTGTTCTTAAAATCTATTTAAATTGTTTTAGTAGCCATTTTTTTACAGGTATTACACATAGTTTCTTAATATAATAGCTGAGATGGAAAATTTGATTTTGTTTACCGCAGAAAGTACTTTCTCTTCTCTTTCGGTTAGGTTAAATTATATTTTATAATGCATGCTTTTATCCTTAAAAAATATTATGACTGATAACGAGCGCCGTTTTTCTTTGGACCCAATCGAAGTTGATCCCTCGTTACGTAATCGTATTTTCTCGGCTGATGGAGATGATACCGTTGGAGAATGGAACGGTGAAGATATAAATGATTTAGTGAAAGAACTAGATCGAATAGAAGAAAAAATTGATGCAAATTATAATAGTCTGCCACACTCATCCAATATACCAGAGGACCTGAGAGGATCGATTGAAAAAGATTGTTCGATCTGGACTTGTGATATTAAAGGAAATTGTTTGACAGGCGACCAGGGAACGGAGATTAAATCGGCAGAACAAATCCGAGAAATATACACCTTAAAATATGGAAGCCTGGAAGCATTTAAGGAAAAAATTAGAGTAGACCGGGAAAAGTTTATAGCGGAAGTAAACTCAAGAACTAAACCTAAATAATTTTTTAAGCCAATCTTGTGTGGAATATTTAACGTAAAAAATCAAGCAGGGATGGCTGAATAATCCTTGCTGTTGTACTTAATGACGCTTGAAGTGCTGCCTCCATTGATGCAAATTCTGCTGCTGCTTCAACCATATCCGCCCCTTCGATATTCAATATTTGTTCATTTTGATTAACAATTCTTTCGTGATGCCCAGCTTCTGTAGAATTTATTCTTCTGGTAATGCCTCCATAAAATACCATGGACTCATTAACAGCCTCCATCCCGGAGTCTATATTGGCCAAAGATGCTAGAATACCTTGACTATCATCCTTATCCAGAGATTGCTTTAGCTTAAGAAGGGTGTTTAATACATTTCTTCCCCCACCAATTCCAAGTTCTTCAGCCGTCGTATCTGACCCAACGTTGTTTACCACGGCGATTGTAGAACTATTTTTTGATACCACTCTAAGAGAATTCCCTGCACTATCGATTGATGCTGTTACCGTTCCAGAAGCCGCCGCATTAATTAAGTCGATGGCCCCACCTATTGTTGTCGCAGAGCTCAAGCTTACTGTACCTGACGTCGCACCGTTAACAATTCTAATATCTCCAAGATTGAGTCCTTCTCCATCATATAAATCAGAAATCAAAGTATCTGTGGATAAAGTCGCATCCAGGTCGGCTCCCACAATATTTCCATCTTTCTTGCCAAGAATTCCTAAGCTTGCGGCGGTTGTACCTCCATCTACTTCACTAACTGTTAAAGAATTTGCTATTAAAGAACTTGTATCTGTAAGTGTAATCCCATTTCCAGCACTATTTATAGATGCGGTTATATTTGACATCGTACTTATAGTGGTAATAACATTATCTATTGTCATCGATGACGTGATATTAAATTTACCAGTATTTCCTGCTCTATCAGTAATTAAAATACTCCCGGATTGAACACCAGAGCCCCCATTTAAACTGGACAGTTTAGTAGAAGCCGTTAACTTAGGATTCATATCTGTTCCCAATGCTTGTGAACCTGGTAAAGTTAACTTAACGGTGGTATTTTCTTCAATTTTTATCGTCAAGTTATCTGAATTTCCTTTATATACAGCACCAGAAGCACTTACTTCGAAAGGACTTGTGTTAACCGCTGTTCCTGAAAAAATATACATGCTTTTTACTTTTGTATTTGCATCTTGAAGAACTTTAGCGATTATATTGTCCAATTCTTCCCTTGCATATCCTCTTGTTTCTGCTGTCGCCTGACCACCAAGCTCAGCGACCGACATTTCTTTTGCTCGAATCAAGTGCAATGATACTGATGAAAGTGCTGATTCCCCGGTAGTTAAAAAAAGTTTATTGTTGGTAATATTACGATTATATTGTGTTACTTCTTTTATATTTGTCCGTAATGCCAACGTATCACGCATCCCGGATGGATCATCAGATGGCTTATGTATTTTCTTTCCAGATGTAATTTGTTTTTGTGCATTGAACATATTTTCTGTAATACGAAAAATATTATTTAATGCACTTCGTTGTTGCGTTTGACTAGTTACTCGCATTACCATCTCCGTCCTCCGTTCTACAATTCTCGTTTATTAAAAATTATATTCGGCTCAATGTGTCCAGCATTTCATCCACCACTGTGATCATTCGCGCTGATGCGTTATAGGCCTGCTGAAATTTGATCATTTTTATCATTTCCTCGTCAATTGAAACACCTGAAATACTTTCCCTCCTACTATTTAGCTGGAGCATAATTCCTTCTTGTTGACGAAGTATTGATTGCGCGGAAAATGACCCAATTCCTATTGTACTTACTACGGCATTGTAATATTCATCAAAAGTAAATGAACCTGACCCCGAACCACCCCAAGTAACGCTATTAAAAGATAAATTCTCTTGCATTTCAGCCATTAGCAAAGCATTATTGCCATCTCCAAGATCCGTGCTTCCTGCCGCTATCTTTCGTCCATCAGCGATAATTGTACTTGAAACTGACATTCCGCTTGCTGCATTCTCAGATACTGAAAATATAGCTTTATCTCCTGCTTTCGCAAATCCGGATATTGTGACTGCAAAACCATCTTTAATATTAAAAGCACTTCCTGCAGAAAAGGTAAACGTCCCAGAACTCGCATTTGTTGTCAGGTTATTTAAAGTAAATGAAGAGCTAGAAGTAAACGCAATTTCAAACTCATCTACCGGAACCGTGGTTGGGCTGCCGTTGACTATACTCACCTGAGCTGAACCTGTATTGTCTTTGTCGTGATCAACCGTAACATCAAGGGACGAAAAAAAATCTAAGCCAGAACTCCCATCAAGGCCCGTACCTGCCCTGTGAAGACCATTAAATTCTTGAATAAAAGATGCACTCAAGATATTCATTTTATCGAGAATTGATTCTACTTCTGTATCCCGCATGTCGAGATAACCTCGTAATTCACCGCCCTTAATAGTTGACGTTATATTTTTTGTTGCTGACCCCGTTGCTGACCCATTATCTATATAAACGTCTTTAAAGGATTCATTATCGCCATTCAAAGATGTACTTAAATCGAAAACTTGCTCCTTGAGCACCAAAGCTGTCCCATCCTTCAGTGTTAAACTTATCTGACCATCCGATTCCTCTACCAGTTGTATATCAATTTTTTTGGAAAGCTCTTTAACTAATCTGTCCCGGTTATCTCGAAGATCATTTGCTTTATATTGTGATCCGGGCTCATTAGCATGTATGTTCTCATTTAATTGTCCAATTTGCGTTAAAAGGGTATTGATCTCTTTAACCACAGTTCCTACTGTGTCATCAATATTTCTTTGGATCGTAAATAGTTGGTTACCTGTTTTATTGAAAGTACTAGACAGATGTTGTCCTTTTGAAATTAAATCAGCGCGCTCTGATAACCCTCTTGCGTTTGTTGCTAAATCATTTACGGATCCAAAAAATAAACCTAACGCCTCATTTAAGCTGTTCCCAGATCCCTCGTTGAATAGTAGTTCTAGTTGATCAAATATTTGTTTCTTAACATCTGCACTACCAGCCAAATCTCCTTCATCCATTATTTGTTTAAATAAAAACTGGTCGTGAGATCTCTCAATACTGGCAACACGGACGCCTGTTCCGATTTGATGCATACCACCATATTTAAGATGACTTCTTGGTGTGTTTGCTTCGAAGTTTACATCTTGTCGAGAATACCCTTCTGTTTCCACATTTGCTATATTTTGACCGGTAACCTCTATCGCTAACTGTTGGGCCAATAGGCCCAACTTTGCGGAACTCAATGCACTAAAAATATTTGTTGTCATTTTTTAACTGTTGGTTTAAGCATCTATACTTAGCATGCTGCTATATTTGTTTATTTTTGTAATTTTTCCATCCGCATGGTACGGAGAAGAAGCGATCTCACCTTCAATATGAAGGTGTACCAGTGACTTTCTAAAAGATTCCGATGATTTTTTAAATAAGTCACGAATCGAATTATTCAATCCATTTACAATTTGTATTTTTCGCAATAAATTTTTTCGGCTTTTGGCTAACCTTGGGTTAAATGGACTTTTTTGAAAGTTTAATAATTTTTTCAGAGTTAAACTTCCATGGGGAATACTTAGCCCATTTGCCACCTTTTTCATAATTTTGATCCTATCGGATTCCAAAACTTGTAATTGGTGCACTAGTTCATCTTTCCTTAAAATTATTGATTCTAAGGTATCTATTGAATATTCAGCAACACAACCCCATTCTTCCTGTAAAAGTGCGATAAACTTTTCGTAAAGGATAACTTTTTGTTCCAGCGTTTTTAAAAGGTGCTTCAGTAATGAATTCATTTTTTCTAACCTTGTAAATTGATTGCTGAATTTATTTTTTTAGTCGAAACTTCACTCTCTGTTTGATCCTTATTAGTTTTTTCTTCTAACCGAGCCAAATCCCTATAAATGACGTCTGCTAAACCAACTCCCTTTTGCTCAGTCATTATTTTAGACATTTCCTCATCGTACAAAGACTCGTACATATTCGATGCGTGACTATCAAAAAAATCTGATTTTTGTACTGTCGAGCGCATGGATTTTAATAGTTGGTGAACAAAAATAGACTCAAATTCTTTTGCTAAAGATTTTAATTGTTTATTGTTTTTATTCTTGCCAGGTTTAGACAATTCACTCAACTGTGACAAGCGACCCTGCTCAATTTGGGGTAAAATGGCAGTCTCTGAACTACTACTAGATGGAATAAACATAAATACTCGTTAGATAATTGTTTTTATTTTTACCTCAACCAAAATTTTTTCGAGTTAAGGCTATCCATTAATCAATGAAATTGCAAAGGCCATACCAAATTATTTATCCCAACTAAGAAATAATTAAACCCTTTAAATATATATAGTTATTTAATTTTGTTTTGATAATCAATTCACAAAAAAAGCGGTAGTAAGGAAAATACTTCCTTATACCGCTTACATATTTTGCGTCTTTATTTTATTAAATGACAACTAGTTCCGCATGAAGAGCGCCTGCAGCTTTTATTGATTGTAAAATTGCAATTAAATCACGTGGTATCACCCCAATTGCGTTGAGACCATTCACTATATCACCCAGTGATGCTCCTTTAGACATTACAAGTAGCTTATCTTCTCCCTCCTGAATAGGAACCGCTGTTCTTACTGGGTTTACTGAACCTGGTTCCGCAACTGGGGGAGGATCATCGTCTACCGCAGGTTCACCCTTGATTTGAATAAATAGTGCCCCGTGAGCAACTGCCACCGTTGAGATACGAACATTTTCTCCCATCACAACGGTACCGGTTCTTTCATCGACGATAACTCGTGCCACTATATCTGGCTCAACATTTAATGTTTCTATGCGAGCAATCAACTCTGAAGTGTTATTTAAATAATACTTTGGGACTTCGACTTTTATTGTTCGACCATCCATCACAAATGCAGATTGGTCTTTTAGTTCATTATTTATTGCTTGGGAAATTCTTCGTGCAGTCGTAAAGTCCGTTTTCTTTAATGCAAATATTAGTTTTCCTTTTGCATTAAATTTATGAGGCAGTTCTTTTTCCACTAAAGCCCCATTCGCTACTCTCCCTACTGTTTTATGATTTTGCTGTGCCCCTGCACCTCCACCTGCAACTGGAAAACCACCTATAGATAAAGGACCTTGTGCCACCCCGTATGTGTTGCTATCAGGCCCCTTAAGTGGTGTCATTAATAAAGTTCCACCCTGTAAACTTTTTGAGTCACCGACAGATGAAACTGTTACATCAATTCGGTCTCCTTGGCGGGCAAATGAAGGTAATTCTGCGGTTACCATAACTGTAGCCACGTTTTTAAATTGTAATCTTTCTATCTTTCCTTTTGGTATTGTTACTCCCATTTTTGTAAGCATATTAAATACAGACTGAATAGAGAAAAAAACGTTGATTGCACTATCCCCCGTTCCCGCAAGTCCAATTACCAGTCCAAAACCGATTAGCTGGTTATTTCGAACCCCCTTTATGCTTGATAGATCTTTGATACGGGCAGCCATAGCTGTGTCTACGAACATCAATACGATCAAAACTATAGGAAAAAATATTTTTAAAGTTTGTTTCAACGTTTTCAATCTCCTCGTCATTTTATGTTACGGGGTACCTAATGTAACTTTAGCTGTGGCATAATCCCCATTAATTGAATCTGTTAATGTTACAGTGAAGTCTTCCGTACCCGATGCTGGAACTGCAGATGCGGTCACTGTACAAATTGCTGCAGCCACAGCCACTGTAGGCATTGTTGTCGTTCCAGAAGAATCGTCCCTAGAAACTGAACAGGTTATTAGAGCAGAACCTGATAGAAGTGTTGCAGTAATTGCCAAATCTCCTGCTTCTGTAAGCACCCCACTACCGGGAGTTGCTATTAAGACGGTTGGTAATATGGTTAATGTTGTTGTTCCTGAAACCCCTGTAGAATCTATAGCTGTTACTGTGGCAGTGCCTGCAGGCGCTGCAGCCAAAGCCTGAACACCTGTAAACACACCTGTTGCAGGTGCCATTGTACCTAGTGAGGTTCCTGTGGACGTATTAGCTATGTAAAAAGTGTATGGAGCAACTCCCCCTGTCGCAGTAAAAATTTGTCCGCCTGCTTTTAGTATTGTTGGGTGTTGTGGAACAATTGTAATTCCAAATGATGGACCTAAGAGTGCAGCCCCACCATTATCTATGTCATCTGTGCAAGACAGAATCAAGGTTGCTGATAAAAAACAAAACAACCATGTTTTGCATCTATTTATGATTAAAAAGTTTAGATTTATTTTTTTATTCTGACTCATGAATCTGATTTTTTTTAATAATTTAGAAATTTAAGATTGGAACAGTTGTTGTTGCTGTTATGTTTTCTACTGTTGCTACGACATATGCAGTCCCTGCTGTGTCTCCTGCTTGCAAAAGCGTGGTCGCAACCCCATTTACTGTCGTTAAAGTTGCTGCCCCAAGGGTGCCTAAAGTATTCGTTAACGTTATTACAGCTCCATTTACGGGGACACCTCCTGCTGTTACTACTTCTACTCGTATGGTTGCTGATCCTAATGAGCTTTTTACTATCCCAACACCTCCATACTGCGCTGTTAAACCGATTGTGTATCCCGAGTAACTTGGTCCTACAAGATTTTCTATATCTTGAGTACAAGACAAAATCATGAATACTGCAAATGTTGCAATAAACCATGACTTTAATTTGTATTTGCATGTTAAAATTTTCATTCTATTTTTATTTTTTTTTAAAAATTCTTAAGTTAGTTTGATTTTTTTTCATGCGATACCTACCCGTTTAACTTTAATTTCTAATATTAATATTGATTCGTTCCAATTTTATTTTTAAATTATTTACTTTTAGAATGGCCATACATAACTTAGGGCACGTGTAAGCCATCCCACCCTTTGTTCTTCTGCGATTACTCCATCTCCGGTATAGGTGATTGAAGCGTTTGCGATCAAAGAAGACGGAATCGTGTTATCAAAGTCGATATCTGAAGGACGAATAATTCCAGTTATAACCATTAATTGTTCTTCCAAATTGACAGTCACGGAACGAGATCCTTCGATTTCGAAGTTTCCACTTTCGTTGATTGCTACAATTGTCACTGATACCGTACCTGTTAAACTCCCACTTCGTGTTGTTGTTCCTTGCGCTTTATTTGACCTTTCATTTGTAGCTCCAAGCGATGGATCAAAGCCGGTACCCAGACCAAGAAAATTTTTAACTCCCATATTGCTTGGCAATCCCAGAACTGATGTTGTTGAAATTCCAATTTCTGAAGATTTTGATGTATCTGTAGTTGCTGATTGAGTTGATGTTGCAGTCTCATTTAAAAATACGGTGAGTATATCTCCTATTTTTTTTGCTTTTGTATCTTCAAAAAGAAGGTTTTTAGCCGTGTCCCCTGGCCATATTCCACCATCGTTTAATTTTATCTTAGTGGCCTTATAAATTTTTTGTGGAATAACTGCCACGGCTTCCGGTGCTATTGCCTTTTGCATAGTTGTGCACGCATTAATACCCACTAAACTTAATGCCATTATTGCTACTCTTATAAATTTTTTCGGTTTATAAATATTTTTATCTTTCATTTAAAAACTGACCTCCACCGTTTTTGAGTTAATTACCTCGGCATATATTGTTTTTTTTGTTTCAAGGTTTACCACCTGAATTATGCTGTTTTTAAAACCATCTTCTCGTGCCGTTCCAGAAGCTGTAATTTTCATACTGCCTTTTCTTGCCAAAATAATTACACGTGCTCCTCGTTTTATTGTCGGAACTTTTTTTAAATCCCTAAACTTTACTATATTCCCAGCTTGTAAATTTCTAGTTGCCGCTTGACCTATTACTTTATCTAGAGCTGTCGGCGTATTTCTTATTAATCTCTCGGTTCTTGTTCGCTCTATAACTATGTCTGATTCTCTGATTACATTTCCGCGTTGTAATGGGTTCACTATTTTTACAATATCCTGGTACACTCCAACGCTTGCGTTTACTCGCAGTCTTTTGATAAATTTTTCATCTACTTTTACTACAAGTGTTAATGAGATTCGGCCAATTCCTCTTGGGTTATTTATCCTTCCATAATTAAGAAGTAGCTTTCCTTCGGGTACTTTAAAATCTCTTGCCTCATAATTAATTTGGATATCCATTGATTCAGGATCCCAATCCAAGTGGTTAATCAAATAATTTTCTGCACTTTCCCTTATGTCTTGCGAGGTTATTGTTGATGTTTTTGTATTTTCTGTTTCTGCCCATAATATTGATCCCATCATTACCCAGAACCCGATACCTATGACCAGCGCGATCCAATTTTTTTTATATTTTTTATTCATATTTTAATGCCTCGTTTTTTATCGTTTCATATTGTTGGCTGTTTGTAGCATTTCATCGGCGGTTTGCACTGTTCTTGAATTTGTTTCATAAGCCCTTTGAGCCGAAATCAAATTAACCATCTCCTCCACCACGCTCACATTTGACATCTCAAGAAAACCCTGTTGAAGTTTTCCCCGATCATCTGAGTTAGGATTACCAACGGTTGGTGCTCCCGATGCATCGGTCTGTTTAAAATTATTATTTCCGAGTGCCTGAAGACCCGCATTGTTTTGAAACGTTGCCAATTGAATCGTACCTAATACCGTCGGCGCTACTGCCCCTGGTTGCAAAACGGAAACGCTTCCGCTCTCATCAATTGAAATAGTTAGAGAATCTTGTGGAATTGTAATTGCGGGTTCCATTGGTAATCCGGCAGCCGTTACAACAAGTCCGGTATTATTTATTTTGAATGATCCCGCTCGTGAATAAGCGATTGTTCCATCTGGTTGCGCAATTTGAAAAAATCCTTTTCCTGAGATTGCCATGTCAAGTTGATTCTCTGTTTTTACAAAATCCCCCTGGGTATATATTTTTGCCACTGCTCCGAGCTTGGTTCCTAAACCCAGCTGACTTCCTGTTGGTATCTGATTTCCATTTGGTGATAATGTTCCTACCAATTTTAGGTTTTGGTATAGAAGATCTTGAAATTCTGCTCGACTTTTCTTGTAGCCGGTCGAGTTAACATTAGCTATATTATTTGAAATTGTTGCGACATTTGTATCTTGCGCATTCATTCCTGTGGCTGCCGTATACAATGCTCGAATCATTTTTTCCCTTTCTTTTCCGTGTTTATTTTTTTAATTATTTTTAAACTATTCTTCCTATTGAATTTACAGCCTTGTCATCAGCATCATCTAATGTTTGTATTATTTTTTGATATGCTTCAAACGCCCTTATTGCTGTAATCATGTTTGTCATTTCTTCAACAGAATTTACGTTTGAACGTTCTAGTGCCCCTTGTGTAATTCTTAAGTTATCCGCTAGTAGTGGTTCAACTTCATTGTCCATAATCTTGTATAAACCGTTGCCCTCTTTTGCCAATGCTTTACTATCTTCAAATTTTACTAACCTTATTTTCCCCGCAATTTGGTTATCCAATCCATCTCCTATACTTATTGTTCCATCGGGTCCTACAACTATCATTCCTCTGGTATCTTGAATTTTTATTTTCTTTTGGTTGCTATTTAATACAAAGTTTCCATCCTGGGTCACCACATGTTGTTCCGTGTCTAAACGAAAATTCCCGTTTCTTGTGTATCGGATACCTTGTGGAGTATCGACCTCAAAAAATCCATCACCTTCTAATGCCAAATCCAGTGGATTATCTGTTTTTTGGAATATTCCCTGCGAGTGATCGGTATATAATGTGTCCACTGCAACGTAAGCGACTGTTTCACTTGAATCATTAGGAGGAACTAATGCGTTTTCTCTTGTTTCAACACTTGAATTAGTATCAAATGGAGGAAATATTTCTCTAAAAACTACTCCATCGGATTTAAATCCCGCATTATTTAGATTGGCCATATTGTTTGCCAATACATCCATTTTGACTTGTTGTTTGATTCCTCCTGATGCTGCTATAATTAATCCTTCGTGCATTGCAAATTCCTGTTTAATTTGATTTAACTATTCATAGAGCAATACCTATACCAAAGTTGCTTATATTTTCTTTCTTTTA
>Ga0209043_1000922_pt1 | contig 17339 bp, 17 predicted proteins | sample SaaInlV_100m_DNA_3_FD_184654 | JGI IMG/M metagenome (GOLD analysis project Ga0209043, IMG submission 184654) | Marine microbial communities from expanding oxygen minimum zones in the Saanich Inlet - SI037_S4LV_100m_DNA (SPAdes) (version 2) | ecosystem: Environmental > Aquatic > Marine >... | reverse complement strand
TATTTCAGAATTTAAATCAAAATCATTATCTGTTTCTCTTATATCTTCAATCTTTAAAATTAAAAAACCACCTGGTAAGACTATAGGTTTGGTGTAGTTATTAATTTTAATTTTTTTAATAATTTTTCTAATTTTTGGACTCATTATTGTCTCTTTTACCCATCCTAATTTACCACTTTTGTTAGCTGTATCAGAAACACTATATGTTAGCGCAGTTTGAGAAAAACCTTTGTCATTTATTTCTTTTTCCAATAAATTTGCTTTTTTATCTAATATTTCATTTTCATTTATGGTAAAAAAAATCTCTGAAAGTAAGTATTCTTTTTGTTTATCTTTAGTTAAAAGTTCATTCTTAATAACCTCTTTGTTAATTTTGACGTTTTGATTAAACTTGTTAAAAATAAATTGATTCCACATCACCTCTATACTAATTTTTTTTTTTATTAAATTAGGACTGATATCTAATAAAAGAAAATATTTTTCAAAATCATAAATGCTTTTTATCTCAGTTGATTCAAAATGATTTACTAATAAACTATTTATAAATTCGTCTTCAACTATAATTTCTTTAAAAATTTTTTTTAACTGAATCTCTTTAATTTTTTCTCTAATTAAAGATTTTTTCGCAATTTCAAATGCCTGTTTTTTTGGCATTTTGTTGAGATCATTATTAATCGTACCAAGGTATTTTAGCTCAGTCAATATATCTATAGATGTAATAATTTCATTATTCACTTTGAAGAGAATCTTATTTTCAATTGCTGCAGCATTTAAAAAAACAATTAATGAATAAAAAAATATTAAAATAATTTTTTTGAAGTTTTTCATTTATTGTTATTGGCCCAAAATTTCATTCGCTTGATATTCATAAGTCGTTAAAGGAAATAATGTGATTGTAAATAATAGATTCTCTGTAGGCTGTAGATCTCCATCAGCATAATAAGATTTTTTATACTTAATTCCTGCTGTTAAACAATCATTTTTATACTCGTAAACAAGATCATAATACTCTGTAAGGCTTAATTTTCTGTTTCGACGTGTTTGAAATATAAAAGAATTTTTTTCATCAAAAGAATACGTTGTTGTATTTGACAAAACATTAGCATCACCAATTTCACCATGTTCTTCTATAAAATTAAATTTTGTTACAAAATTATTAATAGAAATAGTTGCATTAAAATCATTATATTCAAATGTATTATAATTATTATCTAAAGAAAAATCATATCCCACATTAAGATATTTAGAAAAATTATTAGAAATTGACCCAAATAAATTTGAATTTTTTTTATGTATTGTACTTTTGTTTGGAATAAATTTTTCTTCTTTATCTCTTATAATTGTAGCTAATTTTAATTCAAAATAGTTGTTTATTTGATTTAAATCATCTTTTTTTTCATTTTTATAATCTAATCCTAATGTTATAGATCTACCTGCTTCCAAAGTGTCTGATAACCCAAGTCTGTTTAGTGCAAAAGCATTAGCTACAGTTATTTTGTTATCAGATGAAGAGTGATCTTTCATATCACTTGGATTAAACCTAAATGATAGTTTTGGAGTTAGCAAGTTATAATAATTTTTAGCTTTTTTTTCCATGGGCATGCTAAAGTCCACATTAAACAATCCAGCAAATTCAATTTGAGGATCAGATTTATATTGTGATGTTTTTTTTCCAACAGAATTTAAGTTTTTTATACTCAAACTATAATTATTCTTTATGCCTAAATTAGAGATAAAATCTAAACTATTATAATTAAAATCATTTGTTATGTTAGTTTCAAGTTTATTTGTTTCACTTAGATAGTTATTACCACTAGAAAAAAAACTAATATTTCCTTTAAAAAAGTTTTGTGAAATTAATTTATCAAAATTATAATAGGGTAAGTTATATTGATATCGATCAGACCTCCTTTTAGTTTGAAGATTCTCGTAGCTTTGAATACCAGTTGTAAGACTAAAATCTTCATGATCTAAAAATATTTTTAAATTACTATTTAATTCATCAAAGTTATCAGGTCTTAAAGATGATTTAGTTATATATTGATCAAATACTTTTAAATAAGTGTCTTTTGACACCTTGTTTACTGATAATTCTAAATCACTTGAATTATAATTTTCAAGATTTAAGTCATGATTTAATTTTAAAAATAGATGTGATAAGCTATTTTTTTTACTAGTGGTTATTGATTTATAACCATCAACATATCCAAAATCTGCCAAGATTTTAGAATTTTTGTTTACTGCCCTATATTCAGTTGTAAGCATTGATGTGCTATCGTCAAATAAAATAGGAGTTAAAGTTAAATCTTTATTGTCAGAAATTACTTTGAAATAAGGTAGTGTTAAAGAACTTCCAAGGGTATTAGAATTATTTATTTGTGGTTTTAATAGTCCCGATTGTCTTTTTACTGATGGGTCTGGATGAAAAAATTTTGGGAAATAAAATACTGGAAAATCATAAACCTTTAATACAGCATGATCATAAATAAGTTGTTTTTTTAATTTATCATGTTTTATAACTTCTGCATTGATTACCCATGGTGGACATTTATCATTTTTTTTACAGCTTGTAAAAGCTCCCTTATTTATTACTGTTAAATTATTATCACTAAATGAAGACACTCCTTTTAATCTTGGATCATTTTCAGTGTTATCAAAAATATCTTTGTGAATTTCAATTTCCGTGTCTTTAGCAATAAATCTTTGATCTTTAAGATTAATTATTGCATTTTCAAAAAAAAATTTATCACTTTTTGGTAAATTATAATTAGTAATAACTAATATTTTCTCACCCTTAAAGATTTCTTTATTTATTGAATAATTAAAATTTTCAGTAAAATAAACTTGAGAGTTATTATCTTCTATTTTTGTTTTTTTAATAGAACTTAAATTATCTTCCTTGATTAAAAAAACTATATCTGAAGAAGTAATTTTATATTTTGATTGTAAAAAAGCTTCTGTACTACCTTTGGTAATTATTTTTTCATTCTCTTTATAATAAGTAAAATTTTCCCCAGTAATAATATAGCTTTTTAAAGAATCTTTGATTTCAACATTACCATTTGCATTGAGAATATTTTCATTTCTAATAAATTTAAAAGAGTCTGCAAAGATAAATTTATTTTTTTCATATATTGCCTTTGAATTTTTATTAGTTGTTATTATTTCTTTATTTTTATTGTAAATTACATTTTCTGAATAAATTCTTAAATTTCTGTTTGTATCTTCAATTTCAACATTTCCTTTTGCTGTCAAAATATTTAATAATTTTTCATACACAAATGTGTCAGCAGTTATTATTATTCCATCATTAGTATTAACAATGCCTTTTTTTAATCCTTTAATTATATCTCCGTTTTGTAAAACTTCTATTTCAGTTACATTAAAATTAAATTGCTCTGCACTGTTCACATTAAAAAAAAACATTTTGCTTAGAAACAAAAATAATAGAACAGTTAAAAATTTATTTTTCATTAATTTTATAAATCATAAAAGTATTAAAAAGACCCAATATTACTAAGGGAGTAAAAATAGCAAATATTAACGGAATTCTCTCAGTATTTCCCATAACTAAAAAAAAATTGTTTATATAGTAAATAATTACAGAAATAAACAATCCCAATGAAATTTTAAATGTCGTTGTGTCGAGTCGTTTTATTTTGAACATAATAAGGGCTGACAAAATAGTAATTAAGATCAAATATAAAGGAAAAGCTATAATCTTTAGTATTTGCATATTAACTTCTGTAAGTGAATAATTCAATTTTTTATAGTTGTTTTTCAGTTCAATAATTTGAAAAAAATTTAAGGATGATAAATTTGAATAAAGTGTTGTAATTCTTTTATAATTAAAGTTTGTATTAATTTTTAAAACTTCTTTAATCTCATAATCATTATTATTATAAATCTTTGCATTTGAAATGATCCACTGTTTTTTACTTACGTCAATTTTTTTACTTTGAACATTTCTTATAACCTCATAATTTTTATTGAATTCAGTAATAAAATTATCAATTAAAAAATTATCTTTAATTTCTGTTGAATTAATAACATAAATTTTGTCATCAATTTCATCCTTTATCCATAAGCCATTTTTTGTGACAACTGCCAAGTATTTACCATCCGTTGTATATTGAGATTTTTTTTCTAAATAAAAATTTTTTAAATTAGCTGAAAAGTTATAAAATACAGTAATAATTATTATACACATAATTAGAGACAGAAAACTTATTATTATTAAGATACTTGAGTTTTTAAGCCCAGAGTATTTAAAAACTTCCAACTCATTATTATTAAAAAGTTTTATAAAAAAAAATTGTGTAGTAAGTAAAAATATAAAGGGAAACATTTCGAAAATCATTGATGGAGAATTTAAAAGAGATAGAAGTAAAGTAAAATCAATTCCAACATCTATATCTTTAAAAAATTCTAACTCTGATAATACATTTAAAATAAACACCAAGCTAAACATGACTAAAAATACATAGAAAAAAGATTTAAGAAAAATATAACATAGAAATTTTATATAAGTTTTCATTAGCTGGAATGTTTAAAGTGGGTTTTTTTAAAAAATAACAAATATAGAAAAATTAAAAGAAAAAAGGGAATTAATGAAATTAAAAGATTTTTAAAATATATTATAGAAATAATTTTGATAGTAGTTTCTGAAAATATAATAAAAAATAAACCAATTAAAAAAGTAATAATTTTTAATTTTGAATAATTTGAGCTCTCTTTTGAAGAAAGTATTAATAAAAATGGGATAAGTACCAGCAATGGAATATAAAAAGGAATTAAAAATCTTTTATATAATTCTTTATAAATATTTTGTAAATTTTCTTTAGAACAATTTTCTATTTTTTTTTCATCAACTTTTTTTTTAGAATTTAAAAGCTGCAAGCATTTTAAAAGCTTAAATGAAGAAAGTTCTTGTGTTTTTTTATAAGTAGTAGTATTACTGCTAAAATTATTAAGCGGAAAATCAGATTTTGAAAAACTAAAATTAGTTATTTTATCATTTTTTCCTGTAATTGTTGCGCCATCAAACAAAACTAAAACTGGGATATTATTAAATTCTTTAAAAACACCTTTTTTTGCATAGGTTATTTGAAAATTATTTTGATCTATTTGTTTTTTTAAATATAAATTGAAAAGATTTCCTTCATTATCCTTTCTTTCACTATAAATAGTAACATCTTTGATTGTATCGTTAAATCTTTGAGGTTTGATAAAATTTCCAAAAAAATTTACTGTTGAGCTTCTTAAAAATGATCTAGCCAAATCTTGAGATTTTGGAATTATTAATGAGGAAAAGATTATTTGCACGATCATTAATATTAATGAAAATCTAAATATAAAATTAATTAGCTCAATTTTATTTACTCCAAAGTTCCATAAAATTAATAATTCATTATTATATTCAAATTTTGAGGTAATGTGGAATATGCTAAAAAATAACACAAAAGGATACAATCTACTTAAAATTTTTGGAAAATTAAGTAATGAGTAATTTATATAGATTGTATAATCTCGCCCGTCCTCAATCATAATATCAAGATAGTTAACAGCTTGAAATACCCAAACAACTATACTTGAGCCTAATAGAGCTATTAAAAAAAAACTTAAATAATCGACTAATAATTTTCTAAATAAGATTTTTTTCATTGAAATATGGTATTTTTATTCTTATATAACATGTACTCGTATAGAGTGTATTTAAAACTGATGACTATTCAAATAAATTATAAAAAAAAAAGCTCAATTAATGCCTCTTCTAACCTCATCTTATTTGTTGATGAAAAATTCAATATTGGGACTTTAAAGAAATACATCTCTAATAACGAATTTTCATATATTTCAGATTTATTAAAAAACAGTGATTTAAAAAAAGATTTATTGTTTTTTGATATTAATTCCAAAAAAACAATTTTTTTAGTTTCTATTAAAAAAGATGTTAAAGTTTCTGATATAGAAAATTTAGGTGCGAAATTTCATAGTCATATAAATTATGATAAGAAAAGAGATTATTTTGTTAATACAGACACTATAAATAGCAATATTGAAAATTTCGCCGGATATTTCTTACACGGTATTAAATTAAAATCTTATGAATTTAATATTTATAAATCTAAAAAGAATAAAAAAAATATTTCTATAAATTTGATTGGAAATAAAAATAAAATATCAGCATATAGTCAGCTAAGATTTAAAGCAATAGAGGAAGGAAGTTTTTTTGCAAGAGATCTTGTTTCAGAACCAGGAAATATTTTACATCCAGATGAATATGCAAGAAGAATAACTTCACTTAAAAAATTCGGTTTAAAGATAAATATATATGATAAAAAAAAATTGAAAAAACTTGGAATGAATGCTTTGCTTGGTGTGGGCCAAGGAAGTATTCGAGGATCCTATCTTGTAACTATAGAGTGGAATGGAGCAAAAAATAATTCCAATCCTATAGCATTTGTTGGAAAAGGAGTTTGTTTTGATACTGGTGGTTATTCTTTAAAACCAGCAAAATTTATGGAAGATATGACTTATGATATGGCAGGATCAGCCACAGTTGTTGGTTTGATGAAAAATTTAGCCATTCGAAAAGCAAAAATTAATGTAGTTGGTGTTGTGGGTCTTGTTGAGAATATGGTGAGCGGAAATGCTCAAAGACCTGGTGATATAGTAAAATCTTATAGCGGCAAAACAATAGAAATATTAAATACAGATGCAGAAGGTAGATTGGTTTTAGCTGATGCTTTAACTTATACTGAAAAAAAATTTAAACCTAAATTTATAGTTGATTTAGCAACTTTAACTGGTGCTATTATAGTTTCTCTTGGATCTGAATATGCAGGTTTATTTTCAAACAATGACAAGTTAGCAAAACAATTATTAGATGCTGGAGACAAAGTAGAAGAAAAATTATGGAGAATGCCTCTTCATAAAAATTTTGATAAACTTATAGATTCAAAAAATGCAGATATGCAAAATATTAATTATGTTGGTGGCGCAGGATCAACAACAGCCGCACAGTTCTTGCAAAGATTTATTTTAAATAAGACACCTTGGGCTCACTTAGATATAGCTGGTATGGCATTTTCAAAATATGGTGGAGCTTTAAATTCAGGTGGAGCAACCAGTTATGGAGTAAGATTATTAAATAAACTAATAGAGGATGATTATGAGTAATACAGAACAAACACTATCGATAATAAAGCCAGACGCAGTAGAAAGAAACTTAGACAATGAAATTAAAGAGATGTTTAAAAATAAAGGTTTTTCAATCGTAAAAGAAAAAAAAATACAGATAGAAAAATCTGAGGCAGAAAAATTTTATAAGGTTCATGAAACGAAACCATTTTATAACGATCTTTGTGCATATCTTTCATCAGGTCCAATTGTCGTAATGGTTCTCCAGAAAGAGAACGCAGTTCTGGGTAACAGAGAACTAATGGGAGCAACAAATCCTAAAGACGCAGAAGAGGGTACGATAAGAAAAAAATATGGAATTTCTATTGATAAAAATTCAGTTCATGGATCAGATAGTGTTGAAAATGCTAAAATTGAAATAGATTTCTTTTTTAAAGACTAAAAATTTTTAAAATAGCCTCAGGATAAAGCTTATGTTCTTCAGCTAAAACTTTATTTGCAAGGGTTATCGGTGTATCTTTTTTGTAAATCTTTACTTTCTTCTGATCAATAATTTTACCTGAATCAAGTTTAGAGCTTACAAAATGCACTGTACAACCAGAATAGCTATCTTTATTATTTATTGCTCTTTCATGTGTATTTAAACCTTTATACTTTGGAAGAAGAGAGGGATGAATATTTAATATTTGCCCTTTAAAACTTCGTATAAAACTTTTTGATAAAATTTTCATAAAACCAGCTAAACAAATAAGATTTACTTTTCTTTTTTTTAATAATTTAAGAATTTCTTTTTCAGCTTTAATATGTTTGTTAAAGTTAAATATTTTTTTTCTAATTTTATAAATTTTTCCAAAGGTTAAACCTTTTGATTTAGGATTATTAGAAATTATGATTTCAATTGAAATAGGTGACTTTTTGAGTTTAGAAAATTTAATGAGAGATTTTAGATTGCTTCCTTTTCCAGATATAAAAACTGCTGTTTTTATATTTTTAGTTCCAGTTGACAGAGCCATTAAGTTTTACTTTATTTTTACCTGTAGAAATTTTTCCAATAATGTATGGCTTAAATTCTTTGGTAAAATATTTTTTAATATTCTCATATTTATTAGGCTTAATTATTAAACAAAAACCAACACCACAATTAAATGTTTTGAGCATTTCTTTATCAGATATTCCATTTTTATTTAGCCATTTAAAAATTTTTAAGGGTTTAATTTTATTAAGATCGACTTCCGCAACAAAATTATTTGGGATAACTCTCTTAATATTATCAACTAAACCACCACCTGTTATGTTAGCACATCCATTAATTAAGTTTTTATCAATTAATTTTAATACTTCCTTTACATAAATTTTAGTAGGCTTAAGCAACTCAGTTTTTAAAAAATTATTTTTTTTAATATTGATTTTTTTTTTATTCAAAAGGTATCTGACCAGAGAAAAGCCATTTGAATGAACACCACTTGATGGAATAGCTAAAATTAAATCATTTTTTTTAATTTTATTTTTACTTAAAATTTTATTTTTACTAACCACACCAACAGCAAATCCCGCAATATCAAACTTACCTTTTTCGTATGTTCCTGGCATTTCTGCAGTTTCACCACCAACTAATTCGCACATGGATTGTTTACACCCACTAACTATCCCTTTAATGATTGATTTTAGTTTTGCTAAATTAATCTTATTAATGGAGATATAATCTAAAAACAAAAGAGGCTTTGCGCCTTGAACGATTAAATCATTTACACTCATTGCAACCAAGTCGATACCAATTGTATCAAATTTATTAAGTGTATTAGCAATTTCAATTTTAGTTCCAACTCCGTCAGTGCATGCTACAATTTTAGGCTGTTTTATATGATTTGGAATGTCTGATATAGAACCAAATCCTCCAATATTTGAAAACTTTTTTTTGCCTTTTTTTTTTGATGAAAATGTAGAAATGAAATTAACAAAATTATCTGCTGCTTTTATATTAACACCACTTTTTTTATAGGTATATTTTTTTTTATTCATTAATATGTTTTATGAGATTTAATTATAAATTTTATTCTTACAAGAAGCTATACATACATTTTTGCATTCTTGCTTTCTTAAATATTTTTTTTTCCACAGAAAATATTTACGCAAAAACTCTAACTGTAAATGATATTGAAATATCCACTCCATTTGAGATTAATTTTGATAAAAATGAGATAATTGATGAGGGTTTTACAAAAGCATTTAATCATCTGGCTTTAACTATTGTTCAAACTAAAAATCATGAAAAATTAAAAGAAATCCCCTTAGGACTTATCAAAGGAATGATAGAAACTTTTTCCATTAAGGAAGAAAAGTTTATTAATGAGATTTATTATTTAACATTGAACGTTTCATTCAACAAAAAAAAATTATTTAATTTACTGGAAAGCAAAAATATATTTCCATCTTTACCAGTAAAAAAAGATATATTTTTTATACCTATTATACTAGATGAAAATAATAATGAGATTTTTATTTTTTCTGAAAGTGATTTATTTAACAAATGGAATTCAGAAATTAAAAGTTATCATTTGTTAGAATATATTTTACCCACAGATGATCTTGAAGACTTTAATTTAATAAAGCTTAACTCAGATAATTTAGAAAATTATAATTTTAAAGAAATAATTCAAAAATATAATTTAGACGATTATATTATTACTATCATTTTTAAAAATGGTAAAAACATAAGAGTACTAAATAAAATAAACTTTAAAAACAAAATAGATATTAAAAATTTAAGTTTTGAAAATATTAACTTTAATAATGAAAAAGAAATTCAAATATTTATTGAAAATTTAAAATCTATATTTGAAAATTATTGGAAATCTAAAAATGAAATCAACACCTCTGTCAAATTACCTTTAATTGTCTCAATTGATAATAATGACAATTCTGAAATATCTAAATTTGAATTAATCTTAACTAATATCGATTTAATTTATGATTTTAATATTTATAAGTTTGATAACAAAAACAACATTTATAGGATTATATTTAATGGTTCTCCAGATTATTTTTTAAAAATTATGAAAGATAAAAATTATGAATTTAATACTCAAAATCAAATATGGAGTGTTAAATGAAAAATTTAAATCAATTAATCTTAGATTTTGATTATGAACAAAATTTTAAAGACCAAGATTTTTATGTAACTAAAAGTAATGAATTTTCTTTTAAATTATTAAATAGTTGGCCCAAATGGGAAAAAAATTTCGTAAATTTAATCGGACAAAAATTTTCTGGTAAAACTCATTTAATTAATATTTTTTTAAAAAAATTTAAAGGAATTGTAATAGAAGCTAGTGAATTAAGTAATGAGTCTTTAAAACAGATAAAAATTTTTGAAAATATTGTTATCGAAAATTTTAATGACCAAATTGATGAAAATCTATTTTTCACATTATTGAATATCATTGATCAGGATAATAAATATCTAATTTTAACTTCATCAAAACCAATTGTTGAACATGCGTTTAGATTAGACGATTTAAATTCTAGAGCTAAAAACTTCCTGTTATCCAACATAGAAAAACCAAGCGACGACCTTATGTTTGCGTTGATATTAAAAAATTTGTCAGACCGACAAATATCCATAGATAAGAAATTAATTGATTTTATTATCAAAAGAATTGATAGATCGTATGGCAAAATTTTTGATTTCATATATAAAATTGACAAAATTAGTTTAAAAAGAAAAAAGCCGATTGATTTTAAAATAATTAAAGAAGTCTTGGGAGAATAATTGAATAAATATAGATCACATAATTGCAATGAATTAAGAAAAAATGATTTAGATAAAGAAATCTCTGTATCAGGATGGATTAATAGAAAAAGAGATCATGGTAATTTATTATTTATTGATCTACGAGACAATTATGGAATTACTCAATGTATTATAGATAAAGAGAATAAAAATTTTTCGCTGCTAGAAAAGACACAATTAGAAACAGTTGTTAAAATTACAGGAAAAGTTGTTAATCGATCAAATGAAACAATAAATAAAGATATTGAAACAGGTGAAATTGAAGTTGTAATTAGTGAATTTGAAATTTTGGGAACATGCAAAGAGTTGCCAATGCCTGTCTTTAGTGATCAAGAATATGCGGAAGAAATTAGATTAAAATATAGATTTTTAGATTTAAGAAGAAAAAAAATCCATGAAAATATAATTCTAAGATCAAAAGTAATTTCTTATATTAGAAATGAAATGACAAAACTTGGATTTTTAGAATTTCAAACTCCAATTTTAACATCTTCTAGCCCCGAGGGTGCGAGAGATTTTCTTGTTCCAAGCAGATTAAATCCTGGTAAGTTTTATGCATTACCTCAAGCACCTCAGCAATTTAAACAACTAATAATGGTCTCTGGTTTTGATAAGTATTTTCAAATTGCACCTTGTTTTAGAGATGAAGACGCAAGAGCCGATAGAAGTCCTGGAGAATTTTATCAACTTGATTTAGAAATGTCTTTTGTTGAACAAGAAGATGTATTTAATGTTGTTGAAACTTTATTAGTTAATACTTTTAAAAAATTTTCTAATAAAAAGTTGATGAACGATAAATTTCCAAAAATTTCTTATACAGACTCAATGTTAAAATATGGAAGTGATAAACCTGATTTAAGAAACCCTCTTATTATAAATGATATTACAGAAGTATTTACTAGAGAAGATGTTTCGTTCGAAATTTTCAAAAAACTTGTGAAATCAGGTTCAAATGTAAGATGTATTTCAACTAAAGATACAAAAGATAAGCCAAGAAGTTTTTTTGATAATATTGATAAGTGGGCAAAAGAACAAGGAGGATCTGGATTAGCATATTTTACTTTTGAAGAAAATGATGAGCTGTCAGCTAAAGGACCAATTGGAAAATTCTTTTCTAAAGAAGCTTTACTTGAAATTATGAAAAAAACAAATTCAAAAGTAGGGGATAGTATTTTTATGGCATGCAGCAAACAATCTGATTTAGAAAAAATTACTGCTTTAGCTAGAGATAAAATTGCTAAAGATTTAGATTTGATTGATGATAATATTTTTGCATTTTGTTGGATAGTTGATTATCCAATGTTTGAAAAAGATGAGATAACTAATAAAATTGAATTTAGTCATAACCCTTTTTCTATGCCTCAAGGCAATTTAAGTGATAAAGATTTTAAAGATCCTTTAGATATTCTTGCTTATCAGTATGATATAGTCTGCAATGGTATTGAACTCTCTTCTGGAGCTATAAGAAATCACAAACCAGACCTCATGTACAAACTATTTTCAATTGCAGGGTATAGTAAAGCACAAGTTGATGAAAAATTTAGTGGGATGATAAATGCATTAAGCTACGGGGCTCCCCCTCATGGAGGAATTGCTCCTGGTATTGACAGAATTGTAATGTTACTTGCAAATGAAAAAAATATTAGAGAAGTTACAATGTTTCCAATGAATCAAAATGCGCAAGATCTTATGATGAAAGCTCCATCAGATGTTAGTCAAGATCAATTAAAAGAACTTGGACTTAACATAAGAACAAAAAAATAGATTACTTTTTACCTTTTAAACTTATTTTAACATCTGATAAATCAACCAGGTTTTTTTTGTAATTATTTCTAACAAAACCTTTGCTTGTTATATCTTTAACTATCTTCAATAGTTGGTTTTGATCTTCAGACTGTGGTTCTTCACTTGAATTAATATCGTTTCCACCAATTGAAGGTGTGTGTGCCAAATCTTCTCTATTTTGGTAAGAAATTGCTAATTCTCTAAAAATATAATCTAATATTGAGCTTGCACTTAAAATTCTGTCGTTACCATGTACTTTTCCGGAAGGCTCAAATTTTGTACCAACAAAGGCACTTATGAATTCATCCAAAGGAACACCATATTGAAGTCCCAATGATATAGCTATAGCAAAATTATTCATTAATGCTTTAACAAGCTCTCCTTCTTTACTTGTGTCTATGAAAATTTCACCAATTTTACCATCCTCATATTCCCCAGTATGTAAATAAACTTTGTGATCTCCAATAGTAGCTTTTTGAATATAACCCTTTCTTCTGTCGGGCATACTAAATCTTTTGCCACTTTTTTCAGATGATTTATTAAAATTTGAAATAATATTGTCTTTATTTTGTGAAGCTAGTTGATTTTTTTCAACTACTGAGTCGACTTTTTTATTTTCAATAATCTTATTATTAGAGTCAAGACTTTTAGTTTTACGATTATCAAGCTTAACATCTAGGACCTCAAACTTGCCATCATCTCTTTTTTCAAGGTTTTTTAACTCTGTTTCATTTATATCATCTAGGTAATGATTAACTTTAAACGTACATGTATAATAAGTCTCGACTAAATATTTTGACATTTAACTCCAATTTTTAATTTTAATTTGAATATTGAATCAATTAATTTATATACAAATTCATATTTTAGTCTAATTTAAATTATACAATTTTTGATTGAATAAATAAATAAATTTTATGTTGACACTTTTAAAAAAAATTTTTACGTGGTGGAATCAAGATACCTTTGGCACTAGATTAAAAACAATCTTTTATGGAAAATTAGTTGGTAGCGATGAGTTTGGTAACAAATATTATGAAAGTAAAAAAAAAAAGAGATGGGTTATTTATGCAAATACCATTGATGCCTCAAAAATTCCTGTTGAGTGGTATTCATGGATGCATTTTACACCGAATAAAATAGAAAAAACCCATGAACTCGAAAAATATGATTGGCAAAAACCTCACCAATCTAATTTAACCGGTACAGAAGAGGCTTATTATCCTAACAAAGATAAAGATGGAATCAAAAAGAAATATTCTAGCTGGAATCAATAAATTTAACTTTTATTTTTTTATTTTTTTAGTTTATTTTTTTTTAATAAATCTATCATTCTCAAAAGATACTACAGAAGGCTATTTTACAGATATAAAAATTTTAGATAAAATTAGTTCAAAAAATACTTTAGTTAAATTAAAAAATGGAGAGTTAATTACTTTTAAAGATCTCTCTATAAAAAGTTTAAAATGTAAAAATTCAGAATTTGATGATAATCCTGAAATTATAGCCTATATGCAAGTCAAAGATTTAACAGATGAAAATAATAATGAGGTTTTTGTATTTAACGGGTGGATGTTTTCGTCAAGCCCATCAATTACTCCCTTTGATCATCCAGTTTATGATGTTTGGCTTATTAAATGCTATTAGACTATAGTATCTTTGTCTAACCAGCTTACGTTAAAATCAGAATTAATAAATTTTTTATGACTTAGAAGTTTTTTATGTAGTGGAATAGTTGTAGTAATTCCCTCTATGACAAATTCATCTAAAGATCTATTCATTCTTTGAATTGCCTCAGTTCTATTTCTTCCATGACAGATTAGTTTACAAATCATACTATCGTAATAAGGAGTAACTTTATATCCTTGAAAAATAGCTCCATCTACTCTTGTTCTGAAACCAGATGGTTGATGGCACATGCCTATAGTTCCAGGAGATGGTTGAAAGTTTTTACTTGCATCCTCTGCATTTATTCTACACTCTATTGCATGACCTCTTGGGTTTATTTCACTCTGTTTGAGGGCCGTTTCTCCAGAAAAAGCAATCCAAATTTGTTCCTTAATAATGTCAACGCCAGTTACCATTTCTGTTACAGGATGTTCAACTTGCACTCTTGTATTCATTTCGAGAAAATAAAATTTTCCATCTTCATAAATAAATTCTACAGTCCCGGCTCCCATATAACCAATTTTAGCAACCATATTCACTGTTCTTTCAAATAAATCTTTTCTTATTTCATCATTAAGAACTGGGCTTGGAGTCTCTTCAATTAATTTTTGATGTCTTCTTTGAACAGAGCAATCTCTTTCATGAAGGTGAACAACATTATTTTTACCAGCTAAGATTTGAACTTCTATATGTCTTGGATTTTGAAAAAATTTCTCAATATAAACTTCGTCATTACCAAAATATTTTTGTGCTTCTGATTTTGCAGTAGAAAACAAGGTTTCAAATTCCTCTTCTTTGTAAACAATTTTCATACCTTTTCCACCACCACCACCTGATGCTTTAATTAAAACAGGAAATCCAATTTTTTTACATAGTTCTTTGGCTTGAGCAATATCAGTAACACCACCCTCAGAACCTTCAATTACTGGTAAACCATTCTCTTTAGCAATTCTCTTCGCTTGAATTTTATCACCCATCATTTTTATATGTTTTGATGATGCGCCAATAAAACTTATTTTATTTTCTTCAAGAATTTTTGCAAAACTTGCATTTTCAGATAAAAATCCATAACCAGGATGTACAGCGTCGGCATTGGTAAGCTCTATTGCTGACATTAAATTCGGAATATTTAAATAACTGTTTGCAGGTTGATGAGAACCTATACACACACTTTCATCTGCCATTCTTACATGCATACTTTCTCTGTCAACATCAGAGTGAACAGCTACCGTTGGAATTCCCCATTCTTTACAAGCTCTAATAATTCTAACTGCAATTTCCCCACGGTTTGCAATTAAGATTTTTTTAAACATTTGTTTACTCTAGAATAATAATAGTTTGTCCAAACTCGACAGGATGACCATCTTCAACACAAATTTCTTTTACAATTCCATCTGCAGTTGATGGTACATGATTCATTGTTTTCATTGCCTCAACAATCATAATGGTGTCACCTTTTTTAATCTTTTTACCTACTTCAACAAACTTTTTAGCACCAGGTTCTGGAGCATGGTAAGCAGTTCCAATAATTGGTGAAGTAATCTCCATACCAGATTTAACATTAGGTTTTTTAGAAATGTTTTCATTACCAGTTTGTATATTTGCTGATGTAGCAACTGGCTGATTACTGATAGATACATTGTTTTTTGAAACTTTAATTTTAGTATCTTTTTCAGTAATTTCTATTTCAGTAAGATTAAACTCATCTAAATAGTCACTTAATTCTTTAATTATACTTTTATCTATTTTCATTTTTTAAAATCTTTTGTATTGAAATTATGGCCAAAATATAACCTTCAACCCCTAAACCAAAAATTCCTCCTGTTGCTATATCGCTTATTAGTGATTTATGTCTAAATTCCTCTCTTTTATATATATTTGATATATGTAATTCAATTATTGGTTTTTTGAATAAATGAAGAGCATCTCTTATTGAAACTGACGTGTGAGTAAACCCTCCAGCATTAATAATCATACCATCATGTTTTTTTCTAGCGTCCTGAATTAAATTAACTAGCTCTCCTTCAATATTTGATTGAGTAAATTCTAATTCAATACCCATTTTTTTTGATTCCTCTAAGCAATTTTCTTTTAATTGTTCAAAAGTAGTTGAACCATATTGTGATTGTTCTCTTTCGCCTAATAGATTAAGATTTGGACCATTAATAATAATAATTTTATTATGCATTCAACTCTTATATACGATGAAAAAAATAAAAAAAATAGAAATTAAAGTAAATGGTAAATTTAAATTTATTCCTGAAAATTATAAGATTTCAAATTTAGTAACAGATCTCAATATTCCTTTAAAAAAAGTGGCAATTGAACTCAATCAAGAGATAATAGATAAAAAAAAAATTAGTAAAATTATTCTAAAAAAAAATGATAAAATCGAAATAGTTCATTTTATAGGAGGGGGTTAAATGAAAAATGACAAAATAGTTATAGCAAAAAAAAAGTTTAATTCTCGACTAATCGTAGGCACAGGTAAATATAAAAATATGCCTGAGTGTGCAAAAGCGATTAAACTTTCTGGAGCAGAAATTGTGACTGTTGCTGTTAGAAGAGTAAATATAACTGATAAAAAAAAACCGCTTCTTATGGATTATATAGATCCAAAGAAAATAACTTATTTACCAAATACAGCAGGTTGTTTTACCTCGGAAGAAGCTTTAAGAACGCTTAGGTTAGCAAGGGAAATTGGTGGTTGGAAACTAGTTAAATTGGAAGTTTTAGGAGATAAACAGAATCTATTTCCTGATATGATTGAGACTTTAAAATCAACAGAGGTTTTAGCCAAAGAGGGTTTTAAGGTTATGGTTTATTGCAACGACGACCCTCTAATGGCAAAACGATTAGAAAACTCTGGTGCAGATGCAATAATGCCATTAGCTGCTCCAATTGGTTCAGGTTTAGGAATTCAAAATAAAACAAATATTCAAATTATAAGAAA
>Ga0209043_1000921_pt1 | contig 17350 bp, 16 predicted proteins | sample SaaInlV_100m_DNA_3_FD_184654 | JGI IMG/M metagenome (GOLD analysis project Ga0209043, IMG submission 184654) | Marine microbial communities from expanding oxygen minimum zones in the Saanich Inlet - SI037_S4LV_100m_DNA (SPAdes) (version 2) | ecosystem: Environmental > Aquatic > Marine >... | reverse complement strand
GGGAGAAGGTGGAATAAAAGTTATTCCCGATTATTGTTTAAAAGGATTAAGAAAACTTTGTAATAAAAAAAATATTTTATTAATACTTGATGAAGTTCAGTGTGGAATTGGCAGAAGTGGAAAATTTTTTGCATTTGAACATGCAAAAATAAAACCTGATATTGTCCCTATTGCAAAAGGTATAGGCGGTGGCTTTCCAATTGGGGCTGTTTTAGTGAATAAAAAGGTAGCTTCGGGGATGAAGCCTGGAACACATGGATCCACTTTTGGAGGCAATCCTTTGGCTATGAGTGCAGGTAATGCTGTTATGGACATTATGTTTAAAAAAGGTTTTTTAGGTAATGTTACAAAAAACGGTAAATATTTTTTAAGTGAGTTAAATAAACTTAAAGAAAAATATCCAAAGATTATCAAAGAAGTTAGGGGTAAAGGTTTATTGCTAGGATTGTGCCTTTATAAAGATCAAACAAATTTTATTAAAAAACTATTAGACAACAAGCTTCTTACGGTAAGAGCCGCAGAGAATGTTGTCAGACTTTTGCCTCCTTTAAATGTCACAAAGCAAGAAATTAACTTAGGATTAAAAATAATAGATAATGTTTGCAAAAAATATAAATGAATAATTTTTTAAATATTTCTGATCATTCTTCTAATGAGCTTAGAGCCATTATTGATGAAGCGAAAGCAAGAAAGCTTAAGAGAAAAGGATTGAATAAATCTGCGCCAGACGAAGATAAACCTTTTAAAGGTAAATCTATGGCTATGATTTTTGAAAAACCATCAACAAGAACAAGAATGTCTTTTGATATAGCAGTTAAGCAATTAGGAGGTTCATCTATAATTTTAGATCCAGGTGGAATTCATTATGGTAAAGGAGATGAGTCATTAAAAGATACAGCAAAAGTTTTAACGGAGTATGTAGACATAGTAATGTTAAGAACATCTTCACATAAAAACCTAGAAGAGTTTGGTAAATATTTAGATATTCCAATTATCAACGGTCTTTCAGATATAAGCCACCCATGTCAAATTATGTCAGATATTTTAACATACGAAGAAAGCAATGGCTTAATAACCGGCAAAACAGTTTCTTGGTTAGGCGATGGGAACAATAATATGTCTAACTCGCTCATTGAAGCTGCTGGTAAATTTAATTTTAATCTTAAAATTGGTTGTCCAAAAAAATATACTCCCTCAAAGAAAGTATTAAGTTGGGCCAAAAAAAATAAAGTAAAATTGATAGTGACAAACAAGCCAGATGAAGCTGTAAAAGATTCAGATTGTATAATGACTGACAAGTGGGTTTCAATGAATGATAGAGTTAATAAAAAATCTAAGAAAAAAACCTTAAAACCCTATCAAGTAAATAAAAAGTTAATGAGCAAAGCGAATTCAGATGCAATCTTTATGCATTGTCTACCTGTTGGAAGAGGGGAAGAAGTTACTGATGAGATAATAGATGGAGAGCAATCTGTCGTTTGGAGACAGGCTTTAAATAGAGTTCATGCTCAAAAGAGCATTATAAAGTGGTGTTTAGTTTAAGGTAGTGGTTTTGGACTGCTGCTTTTAGAATTCATAAATAAAATAACTGAAGCTCTATCTTTTTCTTTTCTTAGTCCAGCAAAAGCCATTTTAGTCCCTTTTACATAACCTTGAGGTTTAATTAAATAGCTGTTCATTTCCTCAAATGTCCATTCTTTTCCATAAGCTATCATTGCTTTTGAATATTTATAATCACTTACAGAACCAGCTGTTCTTCCAATTACACTCCAAAGATTTGGACCTATCATGTTTTTCCCGTCACTAGCAATTTGGTGACACGCAGTACATTTTTTAAAAACTTTTTCTCCGTGTCCTAAATCACCCATTGCCAAAAGAGCTTTAATGTCAACTGCTTCAACAGCCTTGGTTTCGGTTTCTGCATTAGAAGTAGAAGTAGATGCAACCTCTAGACCTTCAATTTTATAAGCTGACTCTTTAGGTTTTTCGACATGGAACAAGACATCTGTAAATTTTCCAATACCAATTAAGATTAAAACCGTTAAAAGCACTGCAGCGATTATTTTATTTAATTCAAAACTGTCCATAATTTTGGTAAATACTTATTTGACGTATAACACGACTTTTATAAAAAAACTTAAAATTACTTAATTTTTTTTTGCGTCTTTGGGACGCATAATTATGAATAAAACAGCAATAATAATACCATCAAGGTTGGACGCGTTAAGACTTCCTAATAAACCGCTAAAACTTATAAACAATAAAGAGATGATTCTACACGTTTATGAAGCTGCAAAAAAAACTAATACTGGAGAAGTTTATGTGGCAACGCCGGATCAAAAAATAATTGATATAATTATCAGTAATGGTGGTAAAGCCGTTCTTACATCATTAAACCATCAAACAGGAACCGACCGAATATATGAAGTGTTTAAAACGAAATTAAAAAGTGAACCAAATGTAATAGTAAATTTACAGGGAGACATGCCTAATATAGATCCGCAAGCTATTACTGATTTAGTTTCGTACATGCACAAAGATCAATGTGACATTGGAACTTTAGCTAGCTCATTTAGCTCAGAGTCCGAATTAATAGATGAAAATAATGTTAAAGTGTCTGTAAAAGATAAACTTGCGACTAACATTTTTCAGAAGGCCACTGACTTTTTTAGGGCTGGTGTAAAAAATTATAAAAATTTTTATCATCATGTTGGTATTTATGCCTTTACTAATAAAGCCTTAGTAAGGTATGTAAGCTTAGAAAGATCAAAGCTTGAATTAAAAAGAAAATTAGAACAACTTAGAGCGCTTGAAAATGATATGTCTATTCATGTGGGATATATTAGCTCTTCACCATTAAGCGTTGATACAGAAAATGATTTAATTGAAGTGAAAAAAATAATGGAAAGCAATGAATAAAATAAAAGTCGCTATACAAGGAGAACTTGGAGCTTACTCTCATATTGCAGTGGAAAAATTATACAAAGATGCAGAAATTAAAACCTGTTCGACTTTTGAAGAAACTTTTAAACAAGCATATAACGACTCTAGTTATAAAATAGTAATTCCAATAGAAAATTCATTAGCAGGAAGAGTTGCAGATATCCATTACTTGCTTCCAAAATATAAGCTACAAATTCATGGTGAATATTTTCTTCCTGTGGAACATTTTTTACTTGGAAAGCCAGATGCAAAAATTGAAGATATTAAATATGTCAGAAGCCATGCTCAAGCAATCAGTCAGTGCCAAAATATTATTGTTAAAAGAAAATTTAAATCAATCATCTCTGTTGATACAGCTGGATCAGCAAAAGATTTAGCAGAAGGAAAAGATAAATCTATAGCAGCTATAGCTTCAAACCTCTCTGCTAAAATGTATAACTTAAAAATTCTTGAAAAAAATATTGAGGATGAAAAGGGAAATGTCACAAGATTTTTAATAATGGGAAAAAATATTGAGCAACCTGAATATACAAATGATAAAAAATTTATTACTAGTTGTATTTTTAGATTGAAAAGTGAGCCATCAGCACTTTATAAATCTCTAGGCGGTTTTGCCACGAACCAAGTTAACCTAACAAAGCTTGAAAGTTTTTCAGTTAAGAATACTTTTGACCAAACAAATTTTTACTTAGATTTTGAAGGTCATCTAGAACAAACTGCAGTAAAAAAGGCACTTGAAGAACTAGGCTTTCATACCGAAACTTTAGATATATTGGGAGTGTACGAATCTTCAGCATATAGGCAAAAATAGTCCACAAAATTCAAATCTAGCCTTGTAGTATTTAAATTGATCTTGATATACTCATATTGAGGTTGGCATCAGGTGAATGTTTCATAAACCCGGTCAGATCTGAAAAGAAGCAGCCGTAGTGAAAATTATTCAGGTTGTTGCCTGCCTCTTTAATAATGATAAATAAAATTCTAGCACTTAAATACAGACCTCAAGAATTCAAAGATTTGATTGGCCAAGAAATAATGGCACAAACAATCACCAATGCAATCAAACTTAATAAAACTCCAAATGCATACCTTTTAACTGGAATAAGAGGTGTTGGAAAAACAACAACAGCAAGATTAATTGCCAAAGCTTTAAATTGTCAAAAAAATGACAATTCAAATGTTTCATGTTCGAGTGAAAAATTTTGTCCAACATGCCAAGAAATTATAAACTCCAATCACATTGATATTTTAGAAATGGACGCCGCTTCTAAAACTGGTATTGATGACATTAGAGAGTTAATTGAAAATTCAAAATATAGCCCAACAAGTGCAAAGTTTAAAATATTTATTATTGATGAAGTGCACATGCTTTCAAAACAAGCTTTTAATGGTTTACTAAAAACTTTAGAGGAACCACCGCCAAGTTTAAAATTTATTTTAGCTACAACAGAAGTAAGGAAAATACCTGTTACTATCCTTTCTCGATGTCAAAGATTTGATCTTAAAAGAGTAAGTGTTGAGCAACTATGCGAACATCTGAAAAAAATTGTTGATAAAGAAAAAGGGAAAATATCAAATGACGCAATTAAATTAATTGCAAGAACTTCAGAAGGATCGGTTCGGGACTCTATTTCATTATTAGACAGAGCATTAATTTCTCAATCAATTGATGAAAATAAAAAAATTGAAGAGCCGGATGTGAGACAAATGCTTGGATTAGCAGATAAAAGTAAAATAATTTCTTTATTTAAAGAAGTTCTAAGTGGTAATGAAAAAAATGCTCTACAATTTCTTCATGAGCTTATTGACAATGGACTAGATGCTAAAAATTTCTTAAATGATATTTTAGAGGTGCTTTATCTTTTTAGTAGAAGGATAAGTTTAGGACCTATTGAAAAAGATATATCAGTATCAGAAGCAGAGGTTCAAATGGTGGACCAGTACTCAAAAAATATAGATATGCAAGATATCAGTTTATTTTGGCAGTTAACGATTAAAACCATTGATGATTTAAAAATTATTGGAAATGAAAACCTGATGTTAGAAATGTATATCATGCAACTTACACATTTAAAAAATATTGATGACAGAAAGGTAGTCTTACCCTCAGATAATACGTCCAATAAAATTTTAGAAGATAATTTAATTGGTAAAAAAAATGAAGATAAGTTGATAGAGAATAATGCTCCCAATCAAATTAAAAACCAGCTTAAAAGTATAGATCAAATTAAAACTAATCCCATAAAAAATTTATTTAAAGAAAATCAATCAGCAAAAATTGAAATTAAAAGTTTTAAAGATTTAATTGATAAAGCAAATAAAGAAAAAGAAATTGAACTTAAATATGACCTTGAGAGAAATGTAAAACTAGTAAGTTTTAATAAAGGGAATATAGACATCAGTTTTAACGAAAAACTAAATAAAAACTTTATTAAAAACCTTACTGAAAAACTTGTATTATGGACAGGTGATAGATGGATTATATCTTTAAGTAAAAATACAGATGCTAAAAGTTTTTATGAAAAAAATCTAGAAAACAAAACTAATAGAATTGAAGAATTTAAAAAAAGTAAAACTGCTCAAGATGTTCAAAAAGCCTTTCCTGATGCAAAACTAATTGATCTTAAAGAAGAGGAATAATGACTAATTTTTCAGATATGCTATCAAAGGCTAAGGACATGCAGGACAAAATGAAAGAAGCTCAAGATAAAATAAAGAAAATTGAAGTCGAGGGTGAGGCAGGTGGAAATCTTGTTAAAGTTATTCTATCAGGAGATTATGAATTAAAATCTATAATAATTAATGAAGAAGCAAAAAAGGAAAACCAAGAAATTATTAATGATTTAATAATAGCAGCATACAACAATGCAAAAGAAAACTTAAAAAAGAAGTCTGCAGAAGAACTATCAAAAGTGACCGGTGGACTCAATTTGCCTTTAGATTTTAAATTACCTTTTTAATGAATAACGATATTCCAGAAATAAGTGAACTTATTCAACAATTTTCTAAGTTACCTGGTTTAGGTCCAAAATCAGCAAAGAGAATAATTTTAAAATTAATTAACAATAAAGATAATATGATTAAACCATTAGCTAAATCTTTAGCCCAAGTTTATAAAAAAGTTGTAAGATGTATTGATTGTGGAAACTTAAAAATTATCGATAAAGTTTGTATTTGTTCCTCTGATAATTCCTATGATAAAATTTGTGTGGTAGAAAACTTAGCGGATATGTGGGTAATTGATTCTGCAAACATTTATAAGGGCCATTACCATATTTTAGGAGGTACTTTAAATTCTAATGAAAATTACGAACAAAAAAATTTACTAATAGAGTCTCTAGTCAAAAGAATTAAAAGAAATAATTTAAAAGAAGTTATTATAGCTACAAGTGCTACAGTTGAAGGTCAAACTACAGCTCATTACATTGAAGATACCATCAAAGAAAATAAGCTTAAAATCACCAAATTAGCTCAAGGTTTACCAGTAGGTGGAGAAATTGAACAGCTAGATGATGGTACTTTATTTTCAGCTTTCAAGAACAGAGTTCCTGTTACCAGTGGTTAGTTATTCGCCTTTTTTTCTAGTCTTTTTTGATGCAACAAAGGCTCCGTATAACCTGACGGCTGAACTCTGCCTTTAAAAACTAATTCACAGGCTGCTGCAAAAGCAATAGAATTTTCAAAATTATCTGACATTTTTTTATAAGCAGATCTCCCACTTCGATTGTAGGCAGGATCTTTTTCATTTTGTTCATCTACTATTGTTGCCATTTTTTTCATAATCTTCATTACTTGATCATTTGTACAAATGCCGTGATGCAACCAATTAGCTATATGTTGAGATGATATTCTTAATGTAGCCCTATCTTCCATTAAACCAATATTATTAATATCAGGAACTTTCGAACAACCAACGCCTTGATCAATCCATCTAACAACATAGCCAATAATACCTTGAGCGTTATTTTCTAATTCACGATTGATATCATCAGTAGACCAATTAGGCCTATCGGCTTTTGGTATTTCTAAAATATCATTTAATTTTGCCCTATTTCTGGATTTAATCTTATCCTGTTCTTTAAATACATTTACTTTGTGATAGTGCAACGAGTGTAATGTTGCTGCAGTAGGAGAAGGAACCCACGCGCAATTAGCTCCTGATTTTGGATGACCAATTTTTTGTTCCATCATATTTGCCATTTGATCTGGCATAGCCCACATGCCTTTCCCAATTTGTGCTTTTCCTGAAAAGCCACAGTCTAAACCAACTTCAACGTTCCAATTTTCATATGTACTCAACCAAGTTGATTTTTTCATTTCCCCTTTAAAAATCATTGGTCCGGCTTCAAAGGAAGTGTGCATTTCATCACCAGTTCGATCCAAAAAACCAGTATTTATAAAAACTATTCTTTTTTTTACTTGTCTTATACACTCTTTTAAATTTACCGTGGTTCTTCTCTCTTCATCCATTATGCCAACTTTAATAGAATATTGTTTTATTCCTAAAGCTTCTTCTACTTTACCAAAAAGTAGGTTAGTAAACTCCACTTCTTCAGGCCCGTGCATTTTTGGTTTAACGATATAAACTGATCCAGTTCTTGAATTTTTTTTATTTTTAAAGTCATGTAAAGCACATAGCGTAGAAACAAAAGCATCCATGATACCCTCAGGTATTTCAGATCCATCCTTTAATATAATTGCTGGATTGGTCATCAAATGACCTACATTCCTGTTTAATAAAAGCGCTCTTCCGTGAAGACTTATTTTTTTCCCTTTTTTTGAAATATAGTTTCTATTAGAATTTAATTTTCTAACAAATTTTTTTCCATTTTTTTCCATATTGGCAGTTAAGTCACCTTTCATTAATCCTAACCAATTACGATAACATTTTACTTTATCTTCACCATCAACAGCGGCAACCGAATCTTCATTGTCAATAATTGTAGATAAAGCTGACTCTACCACAACATCCGAAATAGAAGCTTTGTCAGATTTTCCAATCATGTGGTTAGAGTCTATTAAAATATCTATATGAAGATTATTATTTTTAATTAAAATTGATGAAGGATTACTTTTTTCACCATTATAACCAGTAAATTGATTTTTATTTTTTAAAACATTTTCTTTGTTATCTACAATAAAAACCACATCTTCATTTCTAATTTCTATTTTTGATACATTCTGCCAGCTAGAATTAGAAAGAGGAGCTGTCTCATCTAAAAAATTTTTAACATATTTAATAACTTTTTTTCCTCTTTCTTCATTATATCCCTTTCCTCTACTTCCAGAAATAACATCTGTTCCGTACAAAGCGTCGTATAAGCTTCCCCATCGTGCATTTGCAGCATTTAAAGCATACCTAGCGTTGTCAACGGGAACCACTAGCTGCGGCCCTGCTAAAGAAGCAATTTCTTCATCTACACCTGATGTTTCTATTTTAAAATTTTCTTTCTCTTCAGTGATATAAGAAATTGACTTTAAAAAAGTTAAATATTTTTTTTTATCTAGATCTTGGCCTTTATTATTTTTATGCCATTCATCAATTTTTTTTTGAATAATTTCTCTTTTTTTTAATAAATTTTTATTTATCGGGGAAAGTTCGTGTACTACTTTTTCAAATTTATTCCAAAAGTCATCTGATTTGATATTAGTCCCCGGCAAAACCTCATTATTAATAAAGTCAAACAAAACTAAACTAATTTTAAGGCCATTTTTATCAATTACACTCATAGTAGTCCGATCTTTACATTATAATATAATATATTAATACTAGTATTATAATACAAATTTATGAAAAATTATTTAGAATTTGAAAAAGAAATTAAAGCATTAGAGCAAGACGTTGATGGTTTAAAAAGCCCTTTTGGTGCTGAAGGAATTTCAGAAGTAGATACAAAAAAAATAAAAAATACAGAAAATGAAATTAATATAAAATTAAAAGAAATTTATTCAAATTTAAATAGCTGGCAAAGAACACAAGTTGCAAGACACGAAGATAGACCTAAGGCAAACTTTTACATAAAGAAAATTTTTTCTCAGTTTACTTTATTATCAGGTGATAGATATTTCGGTGATGATAAATCTGTTATTGCAGGATTCGGTTTAATAGACAACAAATCAGTTTTAATAATTGGCCAAGAAAAAGGTGAAGACTTGAATAGTAGAATAGAAAGAAATTTTGGCATGATGAGGCCAGAAGGATATAGAAAATGTATTAGGCTAATGAAGTTAGCTGATCGTTTTCAAATACCGGTTGTAAGTTTTATTGATACACCTGGTGCTTATCCTGGTTTAGGAGCAGAGCAAAGAGGTCAAGCTTCAGCAATAGCAAATTCAATAGAGTGTTGTATGTCATTAACGGTTCCAAACATCTCAATTATAATCGGAGAAGGTGGTTCTGGAGGGGCAATAGCCTTAGCTTCTTCAAATAAAGTTATCATGTTAGAAAATTCTATTTACTCTGTAATATCACCAGAGGGTTGCGCATCAATTCTTTGGAGAGATCCAAGTAAATCATTGCAAGCAGCTGAAGCAATGAAAATGACAGCTAAAGATTTATTGGAGCTTGGAGTAATTGATGAAATTATACCTGAGCCTCTAGGTGGGGCACATAGAGATCCTGAAAGTATTTCTTTAGATCTAAAGCATTCAATAATAAAAAACTTAAAAAATTTTGAAAATTACACTAAAGAAGAAGTTTATGATCACAGGAAATCAAAATTTCTACAGATAGGAAGAGGTCAAGGCTTTAGTAGATCAAGTAACACAGAAGGCAGCCTAAGTTACAAAGAATCAGGTTTACAAAAACTTAGGGACCACGTTAATAGGTTTAAACTTGCTTATATAGGGGTAGGTTTAATAGCAATTACCGGCTTAATTACTCTTTTATTTTAATATTTAGTCAATTGTTGCAAAAAAACACTACTAGTAAAAAATATTTTCATCTATTGACTTTCATTACTCAAAGCTATTTAAGATGGAAATAACTAATCTATGATTAGTTAAAGTTAATATAAATAAGGAAAAACAAATAATATGAGTACACTAAAAGGTAAAGTAAAGTGGTTCAATGGTACTAAAGGATATGGTTTCATTGAAAGAGAAGACAAAGAAAAAGACGTATTCGTTCATTCTTCAGCAGTTAAAGAAGCTGGTCTGAATTACTTAAATGAAGGTGATGAACTTACATTTGAAGTAGAGAACGGAGACAAAGGTCCTTCAGCAGTAAAATTGCAGAAAGCTTAAATCTTATTTCCTAAATCAAAATTTATCGGGACTTAACTTTAGCAATATTGTTCTGTCCCGCTAATATTCCTTAAAAAAGACACAATTATTTCTTAAATAACAATAAATGATTATAAAATACAAAATTTCTACACTAAGAACACATTCTCACAGAATGCATGCTAGGCTATTGCTTAGCTTATAATCAAACATATATAAATTTAATAAAAATTAAGATAAAAACAAAAAGGATGCAGTAGTAGCTCAGTTGGTTAGAGCACTAGTTTGTGGAACTAGGGGTCGGTGGTTCGAATCCACCCTACTGTACCAAAAAATGAAAAAAGAAAAAAACAACAAACCACCTAAGGAACTTCCGTTAGGGTTTGTAGACAGACAAGAAAAAGAATTACTCGTACGTGATTTTATAATTTCAAATATTAAAGAAGTTATGATTAAGTATGGTTTTCAATACCTTGAAACACCAAGTTTTGAGTACTCAGAAAGTATTGGAAAATTCTTACCAGATAAAGATAGGCCGGATGAAGGAGTTTTTTCATTTCAAGACGAAAATAAATGGTTATCTCTCAGATATGATCTAACAGCTCCGTTAGCACGTTATGTAGCAAAAAATTACTTAGAAATACAAAAACCATTTAAAAGATATCAACTGGGAACCGTCTGGAGAAATGAAAAACCAGGGCCTGGAAGATTTAGAGAATTCTTACAATTTGATGCTGATTTTGTAGGAACAAAAAGCTTACAGGCAGATGCAGAGCTGTGTGTTATGATTTCAGAAATTCTCGAAAAATGTGGATTAAATAAAGAGGAATACATTGTTAAAATCTCTTCTAGAAAAATTACAGAAGAATTATTTAAAAGAATAAATATAGACAATAATGAACAAAAATTAACCGCTCTTAGAGCTTTAGATAAATTAGATCGCTTGGGCTGGGAAGGAGTTAACCAATTACTTGGTGATGGAAGAAAAGATAAATCAGGAGATTTTACTAAGGGAGCTAATTTAAGTTCCTCTAATATAGAAGCTATAGAGAATGAGTTAAAGAAAAAATCACCAGAAACAGAAGACCTTCAAGAAATTATTAAATTATTTAAAGATTATAACTTCAACAATTTTGAATTTGATCCATCTATTATAAGAGGACTTGAGTATTATACGGGTCCGATATTTGAGGTGAATTTAAAATTTGATGTAAAAAATAATAAAGGACAGATAATTCAATTTGGCTCTATCGGTGGAGGAGGTAGGTACGATAACTTAGTAAATAATTTTGGAAATTATGAAGCCCCAGCAACTGGGATTTCAATAGGCTTAGATCGATTAGTTTACGCTTTAATGCAAAAAAAAGAATTTAAAGTAAAACAATCAAAACCAGTTGTCATTTGTATTTTTGATAAAAATTCAATGAAGGAATATATTGGTTTACAAACATTATTAAGAAATGCTGGAATTAGTACTGAAATTTATCCAGGCGAGAGTAAATTAAAAAAACAAATGGAATATGCAAATAAGATTAAATCACCCGCTGTTATTCTGTATGGTGAAGATGAGATAAAATCAAGCAAGCCAACCTTAAGAAATCTTAGTACAGGTAAAGAAAAGTCAATTGAAATAAAAGAATTAGTTAATGAAATTAAAAAAATCATCTAAAGCTATAATTCAAACCTTTAAAAGCAATGGATTTGTTTTGTCAGAACCAGACGTACTTCTAGACTCAGAGTATATTATAGAGAGATCAGGAGAAAAGTTTAGAAGTTCAATGCTTACGTTTGAAAATGAAGATGGAAAAACTATGTGTTTAAGACCAGATTTAACAGTAGCATCGTGTATAAAATTCTTACAAAAAAAAACTTCTTCAAAAATATATTATTCAGGACAAGCCTATAGAAGATCAAACAATAAGGTATCTAATTTTATCAATGATCAATTAGGTATTGAAATTTTAGGTTCAAAAAATAAAATTCAAGATGATTTTAAGATTATCAGCACAATTATAAGCTCAACAAAAAAAATAAAAAGTAAAAAAATTCAGATTAAAGTTGGAGATATCAGTTTATTTAAAAGTTTAATCAACGCACTTGATATGCCCGAAAGATGGAAATTAAGATTAATAAGACACTTTTGGAGACCAAATTATTTTGAAGAACTTTTAAAAAGATTAGAAAAAAATACAGATATCGATTCAGTAGCTTTTGATACTGATAAAGAGAGATTCTATGAAATGAAAAAAATGGATCAAGATAAAGTAGTTGCAGGAAGAACAATAACAGAAATTTTAAGAAGATTTGATAAAAAAATAAAAGACCCAAGATCATTTGATGATGGAAAAAAAATAGTTAAAATAATTAAATCATTTTTAAAAATAAATTGTAAATTGTCTCAATTAGATGAGAAGTTATTTTATTTTGCAAGAAAAAATAATCTTAAAAAAAATATTTTTAAAGATTTTAAATCTATTCAAAACTTAAAGAAACTTAAACAAGATATAAATTTTATTACAAATTTCGGTAGAGATGTAGAATACTATACAGGAATTGTTTTTGAAGTATTTTCAGGAAAGAAAGAAATTGCAAGAGGCGGACGTTATGATGATTTACTTAAAAGTTTAGGAGCTAAAAAAAATATTCAAGCAGTAGGTGCAGCAATCAACCTTAAAAATATATGAAAGATTTAATCACTATAGGCTTACCAAGTAAAGGTCGATTGAAAGATAAAGCGATATCTTTTTTTGATAACAATGATCTAAAAATTCTACAGAGTGAAAAAGAGAGAAATTATTTTGGAACTATTGAAAATAAACCTAACATTAAGATTATATTTCTTCACGCTAAAGAAATTATTCAAAGATTAGGAGATGGAACCCTAGATATAGGTGTGTCTGGTTTAGATCTTCTAAATGAGTCTGACAAAAACTTACGTGATAAGATCAACATTAAACGTAAACTTGACTTTGGGAATGCTAATTTAGTTGTTGCGGTACCAGATGACTGGATTGATGTACAAACAATTGCTGATCTTGAAGAAGTGTCATTTGATTTAAGATCCAAAAGAAATAGCAGATTAAGAGTAGCAACCAAATATACAAATTTAACTAATGATTTTTTAATTTCAAAAGGAGTTACTCAATATAAGATTATACCAAGTCTAGGAGCCACTGAAACATATCCTTTTATAGGCTCTTCTGAGATTATTACAGATATTACTTCAACTGGTAAGACTTTAGTTGATAATAATTTGAGAGTATTAAAAGATGGATTAATTTTAAGTTCAACAGCATGTTTGTTTTATGCAAAAAAAAAGGCCACAAAATTGCAGCCTTTTTTAAAATCTTTGGGTTAAGTGAAATTACATTCCCATTCCACCCATACCGCCCATTCCACCCATACCGCCACCCATTGGAGGCATAGCAGGTCCAGCGTCTTTATCTTCCGGTTTGTCTGCAATCATTGCTTCAGTTGTAATTAACAACCCAGCTATTGATGCAGCATCTTGTAATGCTGATCTAACAACTTTAGTTGGATCAATAATACCTTTAGCAAACATGTCTACATATTCTTCGTTTTGAGCGTCGTAACCTTGAGAAAGCTTTTTACCTTCTATAAGTTTTCCAACAACCACAGAACCATCGACACCGGCATTTGCTGTAATTTGTCTAACAGGAGCTTGAAGAGCTTTTTTAACAATCTCCACACCAGCTTTTTGATCATCACCTTTAACTTTTACACCATCTAAGTCTTGCGCAGCATAAAGCAGGGCACAACCACCGCCAATAACCACTCCTTCTTCAACAGCGGCTCTCGTTGCGTTAAGAGCATCTTCAACTCTATCTTTTCTCTCTTTAACTTCAACTTCTGTAGCGCCACCAACTTTAATTACGGCAACTCCACCAGCAAGTTTAGCTAATCTTTCTTGAAGTTTTTCCTTATCATAGTCAGATGTAGTTTCATTGATCTCAGCTCTAATTTGATTACATCTTGCTTCGATATCAGATTTCTTTCCTTCACCAGCTACAATTGTACTGTTCTCTTTATCAATTTTTACTTTCTTACAAGAACCTAGATCTCCAATTTTAACGTTCTCTAATTTTATACCAAGATCTTCTGAGATTACTTGTCCGCCAGTTAATATAGCAATATCTTCTAACATTGATTTTCTTCTGTCACCGAAACCTGGAGCCTTAACAGCAACAACTTTTAGACCACCTCTTAATTTATTTACAACTAAAGTTGCTAAGGCTTCACCTTCCACATCTTCAGAAATAATCATTAACGGTCTATTAGCTTGCACCACAGATTCTAAAAGAGGCACCATAGGCTGCAAATTAGTTAATTTTTTCTCAACTAAAAGAACCAAAGGATTATCAAGTTCAGTTGTCATTTTTTCGGTATTAGTTACAAAGTAAGGAGATAAGTATCCTCTATCAAACTGCATTCCTTCAACAACATCAAGTTCAGTTTCAACACCTTTAGCTTCCTCAACTGTTATCACACCTTCATTGCCAACTTTTTGCATTGCTTTTGAAATCATATCACCAATTGATTTTTCACCATTTGCAGAAATGGTCCCGACTTGAGCAACTTCTTCGTTAGCTTTGACTTTTTTAGAAGATGATTTTAATTTTTCAATTACTTGTTCGACAGCTTTATCAATCCCTCTTTTAATATCCATAGGATTCATTCCAGCTGTTACATATTTTAATCCTTCAGTTACAATTGCTTGCGCTAAGATAGTTGCAGTTGTAGTTCCATCACCAGCGTTATCATTGGTTTTACTAGCAACTTCTTTTACCATTTGAGCACCCATGTTCTCAAACTTATCTTCAAGCTCTATTTCTTTTGCTACAGAAACACCATCTTTAGTAATTTTAGGTGATCCATAAGATTTATCCATAACAACATTACGTCCTTTTGGTCCCAAAGTTACTTTTACTGCGTTAGCAAGTGTATTAACACCTTTAAGCATTCTTGTTCTAGCGTCAGTGTCAAATTTGATTATTTTTGCCATTTCTTTTCTCCTTTAAAAGTTATTTTTTGCTTTTTGAAATTCCCATTATGTCTGATTCTTTCATAATGCTGTATTCTTTATTGTCGATTTTAACTTCGGTTCCAGACCACTTACCAAAAAGCACAATATCACCAACTTTTACGTCCATTGGTGAAAGTTTACCGTCTTCATTTTTAGCTCCAGGTCCTACTGCAATTACCTCACCTTCTTGGGGTTTTTCTTTAGCCGAGTCCGGAATAATAATTCCACCTGCAGTTTTTTCTTCGCTGTCTAAAACTTTAATAAGCACACGATCGTGCAAAGGTCTAAATTTCATATATATTTTCTCCTATAAATTTTTATGTATGGCTGATATGGTGAGTTTTAGTAAGATTTCAAGAGGCTAAAATCATTAAAAAAAGGCGAAAAAACTATAATTTAATGAGTATTATTGAATTAAATATTAGAAAGATACCAATAAATTGAAAAAATTAAACCATTTATCAGAAGTATTTAATGCCTATGACACTTTCGTAATAGACTTATGGGGTGTAATTCATAACGGAATCAAACTTAATGAAAAAGCTATTGAAGCTGTTGATCAATTAAAAAAAAATTCAAAAAAAATAGTATTCTTATCTAATGCACCAAGACCAAGTTCAAAAGTAGTAGATTTTTTATTAAAGATAAAAATGAATAAAAAATATCTTTCTAATGTTATCACTTCTGGAGAGGCAGCTATGCATGCAATTAATCAAAATAAATATGGAAAAACATTTTTTCACTTAGGTCCACCAAGAGATGCGTCAATTTATGAAAAAGTAAAAGAAAATAAAACAACCATCGACAGTTGTGATTTTATTCTTTGTACCGGTTTATTTGATGAAGATGAAGTTGACCTTAATAAAAATCAATTACATGAAAATGATTTAGATTATTATAAAAAATTTTTAATAAAACATATTTCAAAAACATTAGTATGTACCAATCCAGACTTGACCGTTCACAGGGGAAACAAAGAAGAGTATTGCGCTGGCTATGTTGCTAAAATTTTTGAAGAATTAGGTGGTAAAGTAATTTATTACGGCAAACCTCATGAAGAAATATATAAAATGTGTTTTAAGCAAAATGAAAAAGTTTTAGCGATTGGCGATAACTTGAGGACAGATATAAAGGGAGCAAATAATTTGAATAAAGATTGTTTATTTATTTCAAATGGAGTTCATCGAAATGAATTTAGCAACAACGTAGAATTGGAAAAACTTTTAGACAAATACAAAGTAAGAGCTCATTATTTTCAAAAAGAACTTCAATGGTAAAATGAAAATTTATAAAAATGCAAATTTAAATAAAAAACATCACAAAGGTGTAATTGCTATTGGAAATTTTGATGGAATACATCTAGGACATCAGAAAGTTATTAATGAAGCAAGGAAAAAAGCTAAATCAAAAAAATTACCATTTGGAATAATTACTTTTGAACCTGTTCCAGTAATGTATTTTAATTCTAAAATAAAAAATCACAGGATTAATTCGTTAGAACAAAAAAAAATTCAATTAAAAAAATTAAAATTAGATTTTTTGATTATTATTAAATTTAATAAAATTTTTTCATCACTTACAGCAGAAAAATTTATCAAAGAGATTATCTATAATAAAACTAAATCCAGTTTCTTATATGTTAGCAAGAATTTTAAATTTGGTTACAAAAGAAGAGGAAATATACAAACTCTTAAAAAATATGAAAAGCAATATAACTTTAAAAGTTTAATCACTAGACCTTATAAAAAAAATAAAAAAATAATTTCATCTACATTAATAAGAAAAAAAATTATTAATGGAAAAATTCGAGAAGCAAACACTCTTTTAAATAGAGAATGGAATATAAAAGGTAAAGTTATTAAAGGTAGGCAGCTCGGAAGAAAAATTGGTTTTCCAACATGCAATTTACAATTAAATGATTACATTGTTCCACGTAATGGTGTGTATGCTGTAAAAGTAAAAGGATCAAATTTTAATAAAAAAGGTATAGCTAATGTCGGCTTTAGACCAACATTTAACGGAAAAAAATTATTATTAGAAACAAATATCTTTGGAATTGATAAAAATTTATATAATAAAGAGATTGATATAAGCTTTAAAAAATTTATTAGAAGAGAAAAAAAATTTAAAGATCTTGAA
>Ga0209043_1000916_pt1 | contig 17379 bp, 16 predicted proteins | sample SaaInlV_100m_DNA_3_FD_184654 | JGI IMG/M metagenome (GOLD analysis project Ga0209043, IMG submission 184654) | Marine microbial communities from expanding oxygen minimum zones in the Saanich Inlet - SI037_S4LV_100m_DNA (SPAdes) (version 2) | ecosystem: Environmental > Aquatic > Marine >... | reverse complement strand
TAGGTGCAGTTCGCCCGCCTACTGTTCCACAAGGTAGCTCTAGAATACGATTTTCGCTTCACTCTGAGTTATCTAAAGAAGATCTGGGTCCAATAATTTCAATTGTTAAGGAGTGGTCAAAAAAATGAAAATTACTGCGGTATCAGGGTGGGCAATTCCAACGGAATGGTTTTCTGAGCAAATACAAAAATATTTTGTAGATTCTGAGGTAAATGTGATCTATCCATCTGATCCATTTGATTCGGAAGAAGCACGTATAAAATTAAATGAAAAACGAGCCGACCTATACCTAGGATATTCTTTGGGAAGTCTATGGATGTTTAGACACCGCCATTTATTTCCAAAAACCTCAATTAAGGCAGTTCTTGCTCCAATTCTTGCATTCACAAAAGAACATGATATGGGCGGAAAAACAACATCTACACAACTAAACTATCTAATAAAACTTCTACAAAGAAACGATAACGAAAATCCGTTGGTGGATTTTTATGCTAATTGTAATATCCCTTTTCCTAGAATTCTTCTAAAAACTTTACCAAGCCGCTCAATACTAATAAAAGGTCTAGAATTTCTTCAATCTGTTATTGCGTCTAAAAACTCAGTATTTGACTTTAAAGTTATTGTAGGAGAAAACGATATTTTTCTCGATGCCATAAAATTAAAAAACCTAATCCCACAAACTCAAATAGTCACTGGCGCAGGACATGCTCCTGATCAACTTCTGAGTAAATTAGCAAGGACACTAAACCAATAGTTATATCCTTGGAACAATAGTCATTTCTAAAAAAATACAGGAAAAGTCCTAAAAAAATTTAATGGGAATAAATATTTTCAAAACCTTTAAACAGTTTTTAGTTTCTATTTTCTCTTCAAGGCTACGACATAAATAATTTCTATCATTTTACTTATATGTTCAATGATTAATCAAAAAAGTGAAGACAATAAAAGTCAGGAAACTGAGCTTAATTTCTCTAAATATGCACATATTTATGACAAACATGCTCAATTACAAAAATTAATGGCGGACAAATTAGCTTCATTTATTCCAATTAATACGCCTGAAAAAATTTTAGAAATTGGCTGCGGCACAGGCATTTTCACTAAATATCTACTTTCGTTAAAAGTAAAAAAAATATTTCTCAATGATGTTTCATCTGGAATGATTGAATACATGGAAACAAAGTTATGTCTTCCACCCTATTCTCAGATTATCATTGGGAATGCTGAATTATTAAAATTTCAAGTGGTGGACATGGTTGCCGCCAATGCTGTATTTCAATGGTTTAAAGATCCTGGGGAGTTTTTAAAAAGGTTAAACTCTTATATAAAGCCAAACGGGAAATTGATTTTTAGCACTTTTGGCCCGGCAAGCCTTGCAGAACTTCGAAAATTTGGCTCATTAGAAAGTCCCGCTTTACTTCTTTCAAGTAGTGAATGGAGTCAGCTAATCAAAGAAGCTGGATTCACAATAGATTCTTTTGCAAGAAAAACACATAAATTATTTTTTGCTAACACCTTAGCGCTACTCAAAAATCTCCAACAACTAGGTGTAGCACCTACAAAAATGACTAGCCCAAAGGAATTACGTCAGTTAATTAAGAATTATGATGACGCTTATTTCACTAAGCAAGGTGTTTATGCTAACTGGGAATTATTATTTTTTTCAGCAAAAAAAAATTAATAAGAAAAACTTTTCTGATGAAATATTATTCTGGGGATTTTTTTAAAAATATATTTTAATGAAAGACTTCTTAAAAAATAATTTATCATTACTAGGTCATAAATCACCTGAGCTGTGTTCAATAATTAAAAAAACACCTAATGATAGTCAGTATAATATAACTATCTCTAAATCTGGAATACCTACATTATCAAAAATTTTTCCAAACGGGATAGAAAAATTTTTACACAGCAAGTATGATCCATTAAAAGAAGCCACGCAATTTATAGACACTAAATACTCAAATGAGGAATCAAATTATATTTTAATTGGGCTCGGATTGGGTTATCACCTAAATGATCTTCATAAAAAAGTATCACCACAAGACCAAATAATCATATTTGAAAAAGATCCCGCTCTTATTCGATTAGCATTATCCCACAATAATTTTTCTGATGTCCTACGTAATCCAAAAGTTAGCATTTATGTAGATGTTAATCCAAAAAAAATTGAAAAAATTTTATATGAGCATCGTAGTAATTTATCAATACACGGATATACACCAATAATCATTAAACCGATAATTGAGTTAGATAATAAATATTACACGCAAATAAATCTAGCTATAGAACAGGCACATCAAAAATTCAAACTTGATGTAAATACACAAGCTGCTTTTTCACAAAAATTTTATAAAAATATATTTAATAACGGTCTATCTATTATAGAAAGTCCAGGTGTGTTAACAATAAAAGATACTTTTAAAAATATTCCAGCTTTAGTAGTGTCAGCAGGTCCTTCTCTAGATAAAAATATCGGACTTATTCGAAGTTCTGAAAATAGAATTCTTATCGTCACAGTGGCAACTGCATTACAGCCTCTATTAAAAAATAATATTAAACCTGATTTTGTTGTTTGCATTGATCCAAATGAAGATACTTTGCGTTCATTTGATATTAATAAAATCCCAAAAGATTTATGGTTAATTTATGACCCGTGTATTCCTTCATCAATAAGTTCTCTCTTTAATAAAAGAAAAATTATAATTGAAAGTAAAATAGAACTGGCTAAATGGATTACAGATCACAGCTCAAAAAAAGGAGACCTGGGAGAGATGTCATCAGTAGCACATTCTGCATTTTATTTAACTAGGTACTTAGGATGTAAGCCAATTATTCTTGCAGGGCAAGATTTATCATTTGAAGGTTCTCGAATGCATTGTACGGATTCATTTTATAATCAAGCAAATCAAGACAATATTCAAACAGATCAGACATTAAAAATGCTTCAGCGCATCAAGCACAGGAGATTCGCTCAGTCAATGACTTCTGCATTAGATTTGTTTGACAACTACTCAATAACAACTAAAGCAATGGAAACATACAAATATCAATTAAAAAAAGAAATAAGGGGAAATGTTTCTGTCTTAAATGCAACTGAAGGAGGTGTTAACATACCAGGAGCAACAAATATATCATTAAAAGAAGCAATAAATAAACACTGTCTACAAAACGAGATTCATATAGACACAAGTTTTTTAAAAAAAATAAAACATCCAGAAAAATATAAATCTCTTTTGACATCAATTAGAACTCAATTAGATAAGATTGAAAAAATTGATCAGGCTACAATACAAATAAAAAATAAATATTTAGCAGTCAACAAGCAGAAAGTAGATAAAAGAAAATTTATAATAGAAATGGAATCGTTTTATCTAAATTTAATCAAGGATAAAAAGACAATTGCTTTAATGCAGGGCTATGACTATATTGGGTTTGTAGAATGGAATCAAACAACAAAAAAAATCAATAAATTATTAAACAAGTTACCTGAAGTAGATAGTGTTGAGAAAAAATTTATACGGGATCGTCTTTTTATTAACCGACTTTCAAATACCATCAGTTTTTTATATTTTGGTTTTAAAAAATTGGAAAACGAATTATCCTAAGATTTTGTTGCTTCAATAATGCTCGAACCAAATCCAATTTCCGTTTTTTTTATTTGGGTAAACCCTGAGTTTTTTAATAATGAATAGACCTCGCCAAAAGTGTATGATTTCCCAGTTTTTGTATAAAGTAGCATTGTAATAGCAAATAATGCTGCATCATATGGCTCTATTTTGGAATTCTTCAAAAACAGATCATATAAAATAAATCGTCCGCCGTTATTAAGACACTTATTTATCTTTTTAAATATAGTTTTATTTTGACTGGTATTATATATGTGAATAATATTAGATAGTAGAACAGTATCGTATCCAGACTCGAATTTATTATCAAACAAATCACCACTAACAAAATTTAAACGTTTGTAAAGAGATTGATTTTTAAATAATTTACGCGCTACTTTAATTGCGACAGCACGATCCAATAATGTCGCTGTAGCAGTTTTGTCTTTTTTTAAAATTGCTGCGCTATAGGATCCTGGGCCACATCCTAAATCAATTAATTTACCTACTTTTTTTTGCGTTACCGCTTTTGCTACCTTTGAAGCGTATTTCTCGCTTCGTTCATGCATCGCAAGCGTAAAAAGTTTCCTGAAAATAGGGTCATCTTCACCTTCAAACTCTTTAAGGTTTCTTCCATATTTGATTGTGTGGAGAAGACTCTCATATTCACCGCGACCATCCATCTTTAGCATTACCGTTCCTTTTTTAAAGTCAGGACTTGATTCGCAAAAATATTTGTAGGTCACATGCGTATTTTTATAGCCATTAGTATTTTTAGTTAATACACCCATTGCAGTAAGTGCATTTAAAAGGACCTCTGCTCCTTCTAATTTCACTTTAATATCATTTGCTACTTGCTTTGCTGACATAGATTGCTTTTCTAATATTGAAAAAACCCTTAATTCCAAGGCAGACAGTAATATATTGGCTTCTTCCAATTGATCTATTTTATTAATAATTTGATTATATGAAAGCATGATTTTTTAAACGATTACCTTTTCTAAAGAATTTAAATTAAATAGATCAATATTTTAAATTCGAATTTAATACTCATAACATATTAAGAAAGCTTAAAATTATTTTTGGATTAGTTGAGATAAATTCATAAACATTGCTCTAATAAAATGAGGAGGGTTTTTTTTTAATCCATTTTGAAGAATATGAAGGGCCTGACTTTTTTCTCTTTTTTTATAAAGCGATAAGGCGAGTACCAAATGAGACATGTACCATTTCTCACTATTAGGATATTCAGAAATTAAACGAGATAGGGGTTTTGAGACCTTGGATATGTTGCCTAGCCGATATTGCGACATCGCTAATCCAAAAAGTATATTATCAGTAACTAAATATGGTGGATTGGAAATGAGAGTTTTATTAAATAATTGTTTGCTTTTTATATAGTGACCTTTTTTAAAGTGAAGAAATGCATCAAAATAATCCTTTGAAGAAAAAACAGGATCTGGTGTAATAGACTTGTTTAACTTAGCTACCTCACTTTCAACAGCCTTACTATTAAGTCTAATACTATCTAACCGTTGACCTAATTCAGCCACATGAGTTTTTTCCTGATCGATCATTCCTGATATGGTTGCATCCATAGATTCGATATTTGGAAAAACTTTCTTAATTCCCGCGCGCATATCTATTTCATCAGAGTCAAGAATCTTCGATTTCATAAACAGCACTTCTATACCTTGTTCGATCTTATCAAACTCAGACTGAAGAATACGTCTCTGCTCCAAATCATTCTCATCAGGAGGAATCCAAATATGACGATCTGCAGTATTTATACTGGAGTCAATCGAGTTTGATAGAGGTAAAGTCGAACAACTAAATAAAAAGGAAGCAAAAATTATTAAAATATATTTTTTAATCATTTTATTATAAAAAAATTGATTTATAATTATATTTTTGCTTAATAATAATAGTAGAAAACATCAACTATTTCAACTGGTTAGAATTTTGAAAGATTATTATTCGATATTAGGAGTCTCTAGGGGATCTTCAGAAGAGGATCTGAAAAAAGCTTTTCGGAAAAAGGCTATGGATTATCATCCAGATAGGAATAAAGAAAACCCAAAAGCTGAAGAAAAGTTTAAGGAAATTAATGAAGCATATGCTGTTTTGAGCGATAAAAAAAAACGATCACAATATGATCAGTTTGGAAGTGATGGATTTCATAAACGTTTTTCAAGGGAAGATATTTTTAGGGATTTTGACGCTGGTGATATTTTTAGTGACTTTGGCTCTAAAACAGGTTCTCGAGGACCTGGAGGTTTTCCTGACTTAGATAGTTTTTTATCCGGTCACGGTTTTGGGGGTCCCCGTGTACAAAAAGGAAAAGATATAAAACAGGATTTTTATATATCTTTCCACGAAGCTGCCCTTGGAACCCAACGAAGCATTATGGTCGAGTTAAATGGAAAAAAAACCGAAACAACCTTCAAGGTACCTGGAGGATCTAAAGATGGATGTCAATTACGACTCGTTGGAAAAGGTCAATCTGGAGTAAATGGGGGGACCCAAGGAGATTTATATCTCAAAGTACGTATTAATAAACACCCTCACTTCTCGAGAGAAGGGGATGATATATTAATAAATAAAGAAATAAGTCCAACGGAAGCCTTACTAGGAACTTCTGTTGAAGTTCCTACACTAAAAGACTCACAATTTTTAACAATTCCTCCATGCACTCAAAGCCATACTAAACTTAGGCTAAAAGGAGTAGGTATTCCATATAATAATGGGAAGAATACAGGAGACCAGTTAGTTCGCGTTATTGTCAAATATCCAAAGAAACTAACTGACCAACAGCTTGAATTGGTTCACAAGCTAAAAGTTTCTGGATTGTGAAATGAATTATTACTATTATGTAGTTTTCATATTAGGGTTGTAATATATGGCTTCTATAAATTTTATTCCGGACAAAGTAATTCATCACATTGAAGATGGTAGTCGATTAATTGATATTTGTGATGAGATAAGTGTTTCTTTAGCTTTCGGGTGTACCGAGGGAAGTTGTGGCGTTTGTGAGCTTACTGTTTTGGATGGAAAAAGTAATTTGTCTAAAGTAACCGATGAGGAAAAAAACTATTTACTCCCTGAGGACTTAGAAGAGGGAATGCGTTTAGGGTGTCAATTAAAAATTCGTCAAGGAGATGTAAGCTTAACTTGGAAAAAAAGTAAAAAATCTTAAAGTCATTTCAATAAATTTTTTATTTTTTTCAGAGATATTATCTATGCATCCTAACCAATATATTTTTTTTGCTATTGACTTACACTAACTCAATAAATAGAATATAAAAAAATGTATTACTCTTTAAGCCGGTACTGAGAGACCGTTAAGGGATTTAATGAAATTTAAACTAATCAGCTAGCTCCTTGGACGATGTAATTCCTTAGGAGCTATTTTTTTGCCTATACTTGGAGTTAACATTGAACTCTGTTGTTTTTAGCGAACAAGATATTTCTAGAGCGGTAACTCGTATAGCTCATGAAATATTGGAAAAAAATAAAGGAAATAATAATCTATCTCTAGTTGGAATCAGAACGAGGGGTGTGACTCTAGCAAAAAGAATTAAGAAATATATTAATGATATTAATGATTTAGATATAGATCTTGGAGTTTTAGATATAACTTTATACCGAGACGATTTAGCTATAGGAAAACAAAATCCCGTAATAGAGAAAACAAGCATTCCATTTTCCTTGGAGGGCAAAAACGTTGTCTTGATAGACGATGTTATTTTTACAGGAAGAACGATAAGGGCTGCTATCGACGCTCTCATTGATTTTGGTAGACCCGCTACAATTCAACTGGGTGTCCTTATCGACCGAGGGCACAGAGAGCTTCCAATTAGACCTGATTATGTTGGTAAAAATATACCAACATCTAAAACTACCCTCGTGCAGGTTCTAATGAAAGAAAATGACGGGAAAGATGAAGTTTGTGTAATAAACGATTTAACTACAGATAATACTTGATGTTTAACCTTAAAAATATCTTGGGAACAAAAAGCTTATCCAAGGAAGATATAATTACTATTTTAGATACTGCTGATTCTTTTAAAGAAATTTCCACCCGTCCAATCAAAAAAGTACCGACATTGCGGGGGAAAACCGTTATTAATTTATTTTTTGAACCTAGTACCAGAACTCGTACTTCTTTTGAAATTGCAGGCAAAAGGCTTAGCGCTGATGTTATCAATATTTCAGAATACTCAAGCAGTTCAGTTAAAGGAGAAAACCTAATAGACACTGCCCTGAATTTAGAAGCCATGCATCCAGATATTATGGTTGTACGTCACTCTCTCTCAGGAATACCTGAAATGCTTTCTCAGTTTATTGAATGCCCCATCATAAATGCTGGTGATGGATACCACGAACATCCCACTCAGGCCTTACTAGATCTGCAAACAATTAGGGAGGCAAAAGGGACCTTGATGGGCTTAAATGTAGTAATTGTTGGAGATATAGCGCATAGCCGAGTAGTGAGGTCTAATATTTACGCTATGAAAACAATGGGTATGCACGTGAAACTTATTGGTCCTCCTACTATGATTCCTCTAGGAATAGAGAAGATGGGAGTTAGTGTAAGTTATAACTTAGAAGACTCAATAAAAGGTATGGATGTTATCATGATGCTCCGCTTGCAAAAAGAAAGACAAAGCAAGTATCTCTTATCCAGTATTCGAGAATATTCTAATTTATATTGTCTTACATCTAAATTACTAGAAAAAGCAAAAGATGATGTACTTATTTTTCATCCAGGTCCGGTCAACCGTGGAATTGAAATTTCTCTAGATGTTATGAAAAGTGAACGATCTTTTATACTAACCCAGGTTACGAACGGAGTTGCTATTCGAATGGCACTTATGTATCTCCTTCTAGAAAACAAAAATGACAATAATAATTAAAAATGGAAGGGTTATTGACCCAGCCAATAATATAGATGAACCCAAGGATATCTTGATAAGTAAGGGGAAAATTAAAGCTTTAGATTTACCCGGAAAGATAAATTTTAACACCGAAGAAAAGCCGTCAGTTATTGATGCCAAAGGCTGTGTAGTCTGTCCAGGGTTGATAGATATGCATGTACATTTTAGAGAACCTGGATTCGAGTATAAAGAAACTATTAAAACGGGATGCGAATCCGCTGCAGCTGGTGGCTTTACTTCTGTGGCAATCATGCCAAATACAAACCCCGTAAATGACACAAGAGCAGTCACAGAACATATTCTATCTCTAGCAAAGTCTGAAGGCCTTGTGAATGTCTATGCCATTGCTGCTATTACGAAAAAGCTAGCTGGGGAAAGTTTGTCGGAAATGGGTGATCTAAAAAATGCTGGGGCGATAGCGTTCTCAGATGATGGGCGTCCCGTTATGAATAATGAATTAATGCGCAGAGCATTTGAATACAGCAAAATGTTTAACCTGCCACTAATTCAGCACAGCGAAATGCTAGACCTTACGGAAGGTGGTTGCATGAACGAGGGAATGGTATCAACTGAGCTAGGGTTAAAAGGTATGCCTTCAGAAGCTGAAGACATAATGGTCTACCGTGATATTGCGCTACTTGAAAAAACTGGAGGGCGGCTCCATGTTGCACATATAAGTAGTAAAAATTCTGTTGAGCTTGTACGACAGGCAAAGTCTAAGGGATTGCCTGTTACTTGTGAAGTAGCTCCTCATCATTTTACATTAACAGAGGAAGCTGTGCGTGGATATGACACGAACACAAAAATGAGTCCTCCACTTCGCACAAGTGATGATGTTGAAGCTATTAAAGAAGGTTTAAGAGATGGAACAATTGATATTATTGCTACCGACCATGCACCACATGATATAACAGACAAACATCTCGAATATCAAAATGCTTGTTTTGGCATTGTTGGACTGGAAACTGCCCTGCCCCTTTCTTTAAAATTAGTAGACGAAAAAATCTTATCTTTGAGTAATGTAATTAAGAAGCTCACCTCTACTCCTGCTGATATATTCTCTCTAAGAGCTGGAAATCTTTCGTTAGGCAGCGATGCGGATATTCTAATATTTAACCCCAGTCTCGAATACGCAATCGATATTTCAAAATTTCATTCCAAAAGTAAGAATAGCCCTTTTGATGGTTGGAAAGTTAAGGGAAAAACCACCCATACATTAGTTAGAGGAAAAACTGTTTACTCAGAAAAAACAAATTAATATTTTTTTAAAGTTATTTTAAAAAATTATGAAAGCTATTTTGGCTTTAGCTGATGGGAGAATATTTGAAGGAACGTCATTCGGGGCTCAAGGTGAGGTTAATGGTGAAGTAGTATTTAATACCAGTATGACTGGATATCAAGAAATTGTAACTGATCCTTCGTATTATGGGCAAATGGTAGTCATGACCTACCCATTAATTGGTAATTATGGAGTTAACAAAGAAGACTTTGAGTCAGATCGGCCTCACCTTTCTGCTTTTATTATAAAAGAACTTAGCACCGTTTCAAGCAATTGGAGGTCTCAAGGAACATTACATGACTTTCTTACCAAGCATGGCATCATAGGGATCCAAGGAATTGATACAAGAGCATTGACTCGACACATTAGAAATAAAGGGGCCCAACAGGCTGTCATTTCAACTAAATTAAAAGATCCGCAGATATTAGCTTCTCAAGCAAGCAAATTAACATCCTTAGAAGGCCGTGACTTAGTAAAAAAAGTAACCTGCAAAAATCCATACGAATGGTGTGAGGGTGAATGGAAATTAGACCATGGTAAAACCTTTTTTAAAAGTGACCCTCCTGTACCCAGTCGCTATTTTATTGTTGCCTATGATTTTGGAATTAAGAGAAATCTATTAAGAAAGCTTGTTCAGGCAGGCTGCCGAGTAAAAGTCGTACCTGCTTCAACAAAAGCCAAAGATGTTCTTTCAATGAAACCAAACGGTGTATTTTTATCAAACGGACCAGGAGATCCGGCAGCAGTAAAATACGCTTTGAAAAATGTACAATATTTAGTTGGGAAAATACCAATATTTGGCATATGTCTCGGACATCAAATTCTCAGTCTTGCATTAGGAGCACGCACTTATAAATTAAAATTTGGGCACCATGGTGGCAACCAACCTGTTATTGATTTAAAAACAAACCGCGTTGAGATAACTGCTCAAAACCACGGATTTGCCGTAGATCCTGAGTCCCTAAGTAGTGACTGTGCCATCACTCACACTAATTTAAATGACAATACTGTTGAGGGAATCCGGCACAAGTCCTTTCCCGTTTTATCAATTCAATATCATCCAGAAGCATCTCCAGGACCACACGATTCCTCATACTTGTTTAAAGAGTTCACAGAATTACTAGATTTACATAAATGATAAAAGATACCCTAGAGAATTTAATTAAAGCTGTAACAAATACTCCATACTCGGAAAATCTATTGGCAGCTAGTCAGGAATACAACCAATATAATGGTGATATTTTTGATGATGACAAGTCTTATGAGAATCGAATGTCTTTATTTCTTGAATGGTATATTTTTGAATACATTGACCCCACCAGTGATAAAACTGTACTTGAATTAATAATAAAAAATGATAAGAAAATACCTCCCGACATACTAAAAACTATTAGTTCATTTGTCTCTAATGTCCACGCTCTTTTTATAATAAAAAAACTTAAAAAAAAATCAGTAAGAGTACTCAATTTATTTAACAATGAACAATATGATGTGGTCGAACCTTTAGAAAAATTTAATTTCTGCAAAAATAGTATATTTGAGGGAAGACTTCTTTCTTATAAAAATTCTTATTATTTTACAGGGATATTTTGCTTTCACCCAGATGGTTCAAAAATATTTATTAAAAATGAAATAAAAAAAAATTTGACGATTGAAAAGTCGAACATAAATATACTTAATGATAAAAAAAAAAAATTAAGTGCTGAGACAAAAAAACTAAACAAAACTATTGTCGATATAAAAAAAATTCAGCTAAAACTTAAATGTTCAAAATCTGATAAAAAAAAAATTGAACTTAAATTAAAGTTATCCAAGATGGAATCTATTAAAGTTTTTTATGAAGATAGTTGTTCTTCTCTAGCAAAAGAAATATCTTTATTTAATAAAGAAAAAATAATTCATGGAAAAAAATTAAACCAAACATTATTGATGTTTAAACTATCTTCTATGAAATTATTATTTGAACGTTCTCGTAATATTCAAATTAATGATATTTATAAAAATTAATGCCTAAAAGATCTGATATAAAAAAAATTCTACTTATTGGAGCTGGACCAATTGTTATTGGTCAGGCTTGTGAGTTTGATTATTCAGGAACTCAAGCATGCAAAGCTTTAAAGGAAGAAGGGTATGAAGTTATTCTGATAAACAGTAATCCCGCAACTATAATGACCGACCCTGACTTTGCAGATAAAACTTATGTGGAGCCCGTAACTCCTGAAATTGTTGAAATGATCATTAAAAAAGATCGCCCTGATGCTCTCTTACCAACAATGGGGGGGCAGACTGCGCTAAACACGGCTCTAGAGATTGCTGACAAGGGCATCCTTGATCTATACAACGTGAAATTAATTGGAGCCGATATAAAGTCAATTCGAAAAGCTGAAAATCGGCAACTTTTTAAAGAAGCAATACTAAGAATAGGACTTAAAGTCCCGCTTAGTGGATATGCTCAAACTCTTGAAGAAGCGTTGGAGGTAGTTAAGAAAACTAATTTCCCCGCTATTATACGACCATCATTTACACTAGGAGGTAGTGGCGGAAGTATTGCTTATAATCATAAAGAATTTGAATCTCTTGTGATATCCGCAATCAATATTAGTCCGACAAATGAGGTCCTTATAGAAAAATCTCTTGTCGGCTGGAAAGAATACGAATTAGAGGTGATGCGTGACCATCAGAATAACGTGGTCATAGTCTGCTCAATTGAAAATCTTGACCCAATGGGAATACATACTGGAGATAGCATCACCGTAGCCCCAATTCAAACATTATCAGATAGAGAATATCAATTGATGCGTAATGCGGCAATCGATATTATTCGTGAAATAGGCGTTGAAACAGGAGGTTCTAATATACAATTTGCTGTCGATCCAAAAAATGGAGATATGATAGTAATTGAAATGAACCCTCGAGTATCTCGAAGCTCAGCACTAGCTTCAAAAGCTACAGGTTTCCCAATAGCAAAAATTGCTGCAAAACTTGCAGTTGGTTATACTTTAAATGAAATTAAGAACGATATTACGCTTGTCACACCAGTATCATTTGAACCATCTATAGATTATTGTGTCGTAAAAATTCCACGATTTACATTTGAGAAGTTCTTTACAACTGACCCTATTCTTTCTACTCAAATGAAATCAGTTGGAGAGGTAATGGCCATAGGCCGTACCTTTAAAGAATCACTTAATAAAGCCCTTCGATCATTAGAAATAGGTGTGTTTGGTTTAAGTAAAGTCTTGAAAAATATTTCTAGCAATTCAATTTCAAATCAAAATAAAATAAGGCATGAGCTAAAAAATATTTTACATAAACCTCTTTGGGATCGTCTATGGTATGTGGCAGAAGCTTTTAGAAACGAATTTTCTGTTGAAGAAATATATCAAATTACTTTTATTGATCCGTGGTTTCTTCAGAATATCAAGGATCTTATATTAGTTGAAAGAGAATTATATTTAGCGAAAGATCTTAATGGAATGTCTGACGAGCTTCTAGAAAAATCTAAAAAGAATGGTTATTCAGACGGTTTTATTGCTGATGTTCTCAATTCCAGTGAAGCTAGTGTGAGAGCCAGACGAAATTCATCAGGCATAAAACCCGTTTATAAAAAAGTTGATACTTGTGGGGCAGAATTTGAAGCACATACACCTTATTTATATTCAACTTATGAGCAAGAGTGTGAGGCTAAACCGACAAACAAAAAGAAAATCATTATTCTTGGTGGCGGTCCCAATAGAATTGGCCAGGGAATCGAATTTGATTATTGTTGCGTTCATGCATCTTTTGCGTTGAAGGAAGCAGGTTACGAAACAATCATGATCAACTGTAATCCTGAGACGGTCAGTACTGATTATGATACTTCTGATCGCCTATATTTTGAACCGCTCACTTTTGAGGATGTTTTAAATATTGTAGATGTTGAAAAACCAGATGGCGTCATAGTTCAATTTGGGGGACAAACACCTTTAAAACTAGCAATCTCTCTGATGAACGCTGGAGTACCGATTATAGGAACAAGTCCAGAAAATATTGATAGAGCTGAAAATAGAAAATTATTTTCAAATATTATAAAAACTCTCAATTTTAGAGAACCATTAAACGGTATAGCGTCTTCTTTTGAAGAAGCGAAAAAAATTGCTGAAACAATTGGCTATCCAATTGTTGTAAGACCCTCCTACGTTTTAGGAGGTCGGGCAATGGAAATTGTATATGATCTAGACCGGCTTGACCAATATTTTAAAAAAGCCGTTCAAGCTTCACCTGAACACCCAATTTTAATAGATAGTTTTCTTGAAAATGCCATTGAAGTTGATGTTGATGCTATTTCTGACGGGAAATCCGTTGTTATCGGAGGGATCATGGAACACATAGAAGAAGCAGGTATTCATTCTGGTGATAGTGCCTGCTCACTTCCTACCTTTTCCATAAAACCTAAAATCTTAACATCCATAAAAAATCAAACCCGCAAACTTGCGCTAGAGCTAAATGTAATAGGTTTGATTAATATACAATTTGCAATTAAGGGAGACGATATATATGTGTTGGAAGTTAATCCAAGAGCATCTAGAACTATACCCTTTGTAAGTAAGACAACTGGACTTCCTCTAGCAAAATTGGCGGCCCTTGTCATGGTTGGATTCTCATTAAAGAAGCTTGGTTTAACAGATACGCCTATCGTATCGCATATCGCCGTAAAGGAATCAGTATTCCCGTTCAATAAATTTGATAACGTAGATATTCTTTTAGGGCCAGAAATGAAGTCCACTGGCGAAGTAATGGGAATTGACAAGTCTTTTGGAATGGCATTTGCTAAAGCACAACTCGCAACTGGAATAAAACTTTTAAATACAGGATCTGTGTTTATCAGTGTTAAAGATTCAGACAAAACAAAAGTACTAAAAGTCGCCAAGGATTTTTCTGATTATGGCTATACCATTGTATCTACAAAAGGAACAGCTGAGTTTCTTAATAAAAATAATTTAAATGTGATTATGATAAATAAGGTAAAAGAAGGGTCTCCACATATTGTTGAAAAAATTGAGAGTGGAGAAATTCAATTTGTAATTAACACAACATTTGGTGAGCAATCAATCAAGGATTCTTTTTCCTTGCGGAGAGCCTCACTGAATAATAATATCCCTCATTACACAACCATGGCTGGAGCTAATGCCTTGCTAAAAGCATTGCGAGCACTAAGGGAAAAAGACATGACTGTTACCTCACTACAAGAGTTTGGCTTACAGCTAGAAAAAGTTAGTTAATATGATAAGGACGAAAGTCCTTTGTAGGCGCCCCAATTAATATCTTGTTGTTGTGATTGTTCATTCGGACTTAACTTTTCTAATTTTCTAATTTTAGGAACAACTAAGTCACCCGGAACAAAATTTAATCCAACAATTATTTCAGCTTTCGAGAATCGTCCTTGTACCTCACTAATTTTTATAATGCCTTTCCGAGTGTACATATCTCCCAAATCTATTTTATCTACAGGATCATTAAATTTTGGTTCTACAGAAAATACAGTAAACACATCACGTACATTAACACCATTAGCTTTGCCTAAATTTATAATAGCAATACTATTATTATGATCGACAAAGATTAAATCCCCCTCAAGAGGAACTCTATTTAAAGTTTTATGAATGAATGTTACTACTTTATCATTCAACTTTAAAAGAGCTTTTCCGGCAGAATGGGCTTTTAAATCATCAAATTCATAGCTAATATTCAGAGAAGTTAAATCGAAAGGTTTTCTCCCTTTATTCGATTTAACTGTGAAAGTTTTTTTTGCTAAAAGGCGTCCCGTATGCAAATTCAACAATTCTATATTCACTTGAATTACTGCTTGTTCTTTATGAATCTTAGCTTGTTTATTAGCATGGCCTTTTTTAAGAGGATGCGTGTCTGGTTCGAATCGTATAATGTTTCCTTGAATTTTATACTGGCTTAATGGCGTCTTTTCTATAGAAGTAATAGATAGTATGTTGACTGGAGTATTTTTTTCATTTGTTTTTTCTTCAATATTAGTTTGTGCCTGATCATCAGTAATTTTAATGCTTGGTTCTTTTTTTTTAATTGTCACCATTTGAAAAATACCTAATTTTCTAAGCTTCTTTTCAAGCATCGAAGAAAAAAATATACCTGGGTTGAATGCTTTCTCCCAACCGATAGGACTAGTAAAAGGTTCAATCGTTACTTTTTTAATGAACTTTGCATCTACATTTTGATCGAAAATCAACAAAAATGAAAAAGCTATTAAAAATATTATTGAGGGTCTAAAAAATATGTTTTTAGTTAAAGTTTTCATAACTTTAAATATCGGCAGATATAAATAAAATCTTCATAAATATTTTCTTTCTAAATTAATATACTTGTTTTTCTAAAAAAATGACTACCTATAATTAATCTCTCTCATATTGACCTTAGGCTTCTAGAAAAGTACAATCTCTCGCTATGAAACGATTTCTATATATTTTTTTCACTCTTTTTATATTTTTTCCAGCTTATCAAGCCTTTGGTGATTCAACTCCAAATGGGATGGTACTAATCAAAAAAGGTTGTTTCATGATGGGTACTGATACAATACATGATTACTTAGCATTTGATCCAAATACCCGAGAACGTCCGAATGATAGAGAGCGCCCTGTTCACAAGGTGTGCCTTGATGAATTTTATTTAGATAAGTATGAAACAACCCAAAAAAATTGGGAAAAAATGAAAATTCCAAATAACTCTGTTTACAAAGCTCCCAATATAGCTGTAAATCAGATTGAGTGGAGAGATGCAAATAATTACTGCCAAAATCTCGGGAACCGACTACCTACAGAAGCTGAGTGGGAATATGCAGCTAAAGCAGGAACTAAGACTGAATATCCATGGGGAGATAAAATGAATCGTAATTATGTTTGGTACGGTGGAAATTCGGGTCATACACATCATCCAGTAGGTACCAGAAAACCAAACCCATGGGGTTTATACGATATGCTTGGTGGTGTTTGGGAGTGGGTCAGTGATTGGTACGGAGAGTTTTATTACAAAAATAGCCCAATAAACAATCCAAAAGGCCCATCAAATATTTTGAGTTGGCATGTTATTAGAGGTGGTTCATGGATTGATGACAAGCAATTTGTTCGAACCACTATACGTTATCCCGGATTAGCTGATAATACAGATGATTATTGGGTTGGATTTAGATGTGCCAGAGATTTAAATTAAACCATAGTCCCAAACAAAAGTCTTTCACTCTCTAATGTCGTTTGTTTTTGATTCTCGTGCAGCTAATCGCTTATATAAAAAACTTAGCTTAAGCATTTCTTTACCTAGCACCGAGTTAATCTATAGGAATCATTTCGAATTGCTTATAGCAGTAATGCTTACTGCTCAAGCAACAGATAAAATAGTCAATGAAGTTACACCACCGCTTTTCGAAAAATATCCCAGCCCAAAGAATTTTGTTCTATGCGGAGAAAAAAAATTATCTCAACTAATAAAAAGAATAGGATTAGCGCCGACAAAAGCTAAAAATATTATTCGTACATGCCAAATATTAATAGAA
>Ga0209043_1000911_pt1 | contig 17408 bp, 17 predicted proteins | sample SaaInlV_100m_DNA_3_FD_184654 | JGI IMG/M metagenome (GOLD analysis project Ga0209043, IMG submission 184654) | Marine microbial communities from expanding oxygen minimum zones in the Saanich Inlet - SI037_S4LV_100m_DNA (SPAdes) (version 2) | ecosystem: Environmental > Aquatic > Marine >... | reverse complement strand
ACCTTCGACCTGCTCGTCTTGCCGCTCGGGGCGGTGTCGGCGCGGTGATGGGTGTCAAAAAGGTAAAGGCAATTGTCGTCGACCTTAACCGTATGCCTGATCTGCACGATCGAAAAAAAGTGATTGGAGCGGTCAAGAAGTACAACGCATTGCTCAAGGATGATGAGATTGCGCAGAACATGAAGCTATACGGCACCGCCCTGATGGCCGATACGCAAAATTACCTTGGAGGCCTACCGACCCGCAACTTTTCCTCAGGGCGCCTTGTTGATACGGATCAGGAAGTCTTCCGTTTAGGCGGTGAATTTATCCGCGAACAAAATACCGAACGCGGTGGAGAAACGGCGCATGCATGTATGCCCGGGTGCACTATCGAATGCAGTAACGTCTATGTGGATACCGATGGCAAAGAGATTGTCTCTCCGGTCGAATACGAAACCATTGGTTTAATGGGGTCGAACTGTGGGTTAACTGATCCCGATGAATTGGCCAGAGTGAATTTCGTCGCCAACGATCTGGGGATCGACACCATTGAAGCAGGCGCCATGATCGCTGTATTGATGGAGGCCGGTCAGGGTCAATTCGGAGACGTTGATTTTATGCTCCGCGCGCTTGAAGAAATTCGGGCAGGATCAGAAAATGGCAAGCTATGGGCACAAGGTACCGCTCGAGTTGGGGCTCACTACGGCGTGGCTCGAGTTCCCGTCATTAAGCAGCAAGCGATCAGCGCGTATGACCCACGGGTTGTAGAGGGAACTGGTATCACCATGATGATGACGGCGCAGGGCGCTGATCATACCGCGGGCAACCTTCCCAAACTCGACTGCAGTGAGATGAGTGCAGAGCAGATTGTAGCGGCCAGTTTTGATGTGCAACGTATGATGGCTGCATCGGATGCGTTAGGACTTTGCATCTTTGGCCGTTCTGTAACTCACACTCACGCAGACTTTATTGTTAACGCGATCAACGACGCTCTTGGTACGGATTTGCCAGTCTCGTTTTATAACGAGCTAGGTACTGAAACGCTGCGCCTTGAGCACGAATTTAATCGGGCCGCAGGGTTTTGTGATGCAGATGATGACCTTCCCGAGTTCTTTTACGACGAGCCACTGCCACCGATGAATCGAGTCGCACGTTTCCGTGGCGAAGAAGTGAACCGGTATCGGGAATAAATTCCTGGCTGGTTTTTGACTTAGCGTGGCGAGCGGGCTTGTTCGTGGCTAAGGCATTCGGCAGTGTTGCTTTGAGCACGTGAAGGGACTGTTTCACTGACGAGCCCGAGCAGCAACGGCTCAAATCAATATGCTGCGCTCTCACCACTGCGTTACAGATTGAGTGTGCCCGATGGCGGGAGCGTTGCCGATTGCTGAAAGAAGGGAGCGGGGTTTCAGTAACCCCGGCTCCATAGCAGCCGGATTCAGGGAGGTATTACACGGTTACCGGTCGATTCGACAGTAGTCATCGGCTATTGGACTTGGGCGAAAAGGGTGTTTATCCTTCCTATACTCCCAAACCGGGGTCGGTGACCAACAAAGGGTTCCGCATGCCGAGCTCTTTATAGGTATCGGCAAGTTTGGAGATCCGACCGGGCCCGGTGCGCACGGCCGTAGGGTAATTCCAGTTAACGTTCATTCGTACAAAATCCTGGACAATTTCAAAATAACAGTCCGTTTCCCAGTCCGTACTATGCTTACGGAATTCGCGTTCTTCCCACTGGAGAACTATCGCATCAAGAAAAAGGCGGCCGCAGCGTGGTTGCGGCGGCCGCCTGGAATTGGGAGATGCTGAGAAAACGTCTAACTGGCGTTGTAAATGCCCCCCGCTGCCTCCCTGATACGTTTGTATTCCTTGAAGATGCCGACCACCTTCGCTTCAATTTCGCCCTCTTCGGCAACCTCGTCCCAGAACCTGGCAGCGGCATCTTCGACCTCTCGCCATTGCTCTGCGGGAACGGTCTCGACTTTCAACTTGGTGCCGTCGGCACGCAGCTTGGCCTCGCCACCCCAGTACCACTGGTTACGATACTCATGGCTAGCTTCGACGCTGGCCATGACCACTGCCTTCAGGTGCTTGGGAAGATCGGCCCAGCGCTTTTCATTGACGAACCATGAACCGATCCAGGCTCCCGAGACGTTGTTGGTCAGAAAGTAGTCCGTCACATCGGCCCAGCCAACAGCGTAATCCTCTGTAATGCCGGACCAGGCCATGCCGTCGAGTTCACCTGTCTGAACGGCAACCTCGGCGTCCTCGTAGGGGATCGAGACAGGCACGACGCCGAACTGCGCCAGGAAACGGCCCGCGGTCGGGAAGGTATAAAGCCGCAATCCTTTGAGGTCGTCGAGGCTGGTGATCCGCTTCTTCGTATTGAAGTTGCATGGATCCTGACCGGCCGCTGACAGCCAGACAACGCCGCCGACTTTCTTGTAAGCATCCGACCAGATCTTGTCGAAACCATACTGATGAAACAACACAGGCACGTCCAGGGCATGTCTCGTTCCCATCGGGAAATAACCACCGAACTGGCGCACTTCTGTCGGAGATGCCATCGAATCGTCATCGGAGTGAACCGCGTCGATGGTGCCCTTTTGCAAGGCACGAAACAGTTCACCGGTGGGAACCAACTGGTCGGCATAAAACAACTCGACCTGCAATTCACCATTGGATGCGTTATTGATTGCATCGATAGCAGGTTTGGTGACGTGCTGACCCAGGGCCGACCCGGCGTAAGTCTGGAAGCGCCACTTGATCGGCTCCTGGGCCATTATGGCCGGGGCGGCCAGCGTGGCGGCACCCGCTACTGCGGTTGTAGCACCGACTTTCTTGAGAAAGTCACGTCTGTTGGTATTTGCTGATTTGGTTTTCTTCATTTCATTTTCCTCTTTACTTTGGGTTGTTAAACCGTGCCTTGTATATTCTCCTCGGCACAATACTCGTAGAGTGTCTTCTCAATCAGACAACAACTATTTCCCATAGTGCCAATTAGGTAGCCATAGTGCAATTTCGGGAAATATCATCACAATTGCCAAACCAAAAGTCATCACCAATACAAATGGGGTGATCGATCGGTAGATGTCCGACAGCGTGATCTCTGGCGGCGCCATCGCCCGCATCAAGAACAGGTTGTACCCGAACGGAGGAGTCATATACGCAATCTGGCAGGTGATCGTGTACAGGACACCATACCATACCAGGTCGAATCCAAGTGCTCCAACCAGCGGAACATATAGCGGGGCGACGATGATGAGCATCGCCGTGTCATCCAGGAACATCCCCATGAGGATGTAGGAAACCTGCATCATGATCAGCACTTCCCAGGGACTCAACTCCATTCGGCCGATAAAGAAGAACTCGATAGCCTTAACCGCACCGAGACCGTCGAATACCGCCCCGAAGCAAAGTGCCGCGAGGATGATCCACATGAACATGCAGGACACCTGGAGGGTTTTGCGGAGCGTGGTTTCCATCACCTTGTAGGTCAAACGGCCTTTGACCAGAGCTACCAGGGTGGCAACTGTAGCACCTACCGCCGAGCTTTCGACTAGGCTGGTTACCCCCATGACGAAAAGGCCCGTCATCGAAAAAAAGATCAGAAACGGCAGAATACCCGCGCGCAGCAGTTTTAATTTTGTGCTCCAGGAAACTTCCCGTTCTTCTTTTGCGAGTGGAGGGCCGAGATGCGGCTGAAGCCGGCAGCGCACTGAGATGTAAATTACGAAAAGGCCTGCCATCAGAAGGCCGGGAAACACGCCGGCCAGCCATAATTGCCCCACGGGCTGACGGGCAATCATACCGTACAGCACAAGAACAACACTGGGCGGTACCAGAATACCAAGCGAACTGCCTGCCTGGATGACCCCGGTCACCATGATCTTGTCGTAGCCGCGACGCAGCAGTTCCGGCAGCGCAATGGTTGCACCGATCGCCATCCCCGCAACCGACAACCCGTTCATCGCCGATATGATGACCATCAGCCCTATCGTACCGATCGCCAGCCCGCCATGGATGGGGCCCATCCAGACGTGGAACATTTCATACAAGTCGTCGGCAATTCGCGATTCCGACATGATGTAGCCCATGTAGATGAACATCGGCAGCGTCATCAACGGATACCACTTCATCAGCTTGATGATGGAGGTGAATGCCATCTCCGATCCGCCATCGCCCCACAGCAATAAGGCCGCAAATGCACCTACGAACCCTATCGCGCCGAACACGCGCTGCCCGGTGAGCAGCATCAGCATCATGGTCGTGAACATCAACAGTGCGATGAATTCGTAGCTCATGACAGTGATATACCTCTGGCGGCAGCCAGATCCTTGAAAAATTGCGAGATTGCCTGAAGCAGCATGAACAGGATTCCAATGTTTATTATCACCTTAATGGGCCACATGTAAGGCCGCCAGATCGAATAGCTTCGCTCCCCGTATTCAATTGCATAATAGGTGCTGGAAAGACTGCCATACAGCAGCAGGACGAGGTATGCGATCATGACAAGCGTGGTTGCGGCGTCCCACCTGTTTTTCGTGCGCGGCTTCCATCGGCTGTACAACAGATCCATGCGCACATGGCTGTCGGTCTGCAGCGAGTAGGCGCCGCCAAGCAGGAAATAAGCCACCATCAGAAACTGAGCGAACTCATAGGTCCACAAAGACGGATCGAAGAAGGTCTTTGATATCGCCGAGTAGAACAACACCCCGACCATGACGAAAATAACCAGCATCGTCACCCGACCGATGCGGTAGTTCACATTGTCAACGACACGTACGTAGCGCTTTATGAATTCATGCACAATGTTGTTTTTCCGATTGACCGAAAAGCGACTGGCATCGCCCGATTATTCTTATTGAGGCAGCCCTTTACGTGGCGCGCAAGAAAACCTGCCGGGTTGCTGCAATCATGTGCGAACCAACATTCCATTGTCAACGAACATTGTTTCTCCATTTACAAAGCTAGCCTCAGAACTGGCCAGGAATAGTGCCGCGTTGGCGACTTCCTCCGGTTCACATATGCGGCCCTGGAGGCGGCAGATATCTTCTTCAGTGACCTCCACACCATATTCCCGGAGTTCCTTGAGTTCACGTATTCCGTGTGCCGTTCTGATAAATCCAGGACAAACAGCGTTGCAACGGATTCCGTCGTCACGGTACTCCGTCGCAATGGCGCGGGTAAACATATGACATGCGCCCTTGCTGGTGCAATAGAGGACTTCCATGGGGGTTCCCGCAACTGCCGATATCGAAGAGGTGTTAACGATTGCACCCCCTTGATCGAGCATGGATGGCAGTACCGCTTTGGTCATCAGGAACATGGATTTGACATTGATAGCCATCATCCTGTCCCAGTCACTTTCGGTCGTTTCAAGAAATGGCTTGATAATTACGGTGCCGGCATGATTGAAGAGGACGTCAATTCGATTGTCAAAAAGCCTGTTCGCTTTATCAATCGCTTCATCTACCTCGTCATTCAAGGATACATCTGCCCTGACGAAACTGACCTTGCCGCCAGCCTCGCGGATCTTTTCAACGAGTGCCAAGCCCGCCTCTTCCTGAATGTCAACAATGACGACATTGGCGCCCTCCCGGGCGAAGACCTCCGATGCAGCGCCTCCGGCCCCTGCAGCACCCCCAGAAACCACTGCGTGCTTTCCTTCAAGTCTCAATCCGGGCATTGTATTCCTCCGATTTGTGGCCACGCAGGGTGGCAGTAACACGCACGCTTTCCATTCTTGTGTATTGGTTAGCGTTTTAAGACTAAGATAAAGACAGAGATGCGGGCAACTTTATTTTACTCATCAAATTATTTGTACCCGCATTCAGCTGGGCGGTTCTCAATCTGGCACTTCTAGAAGTATCTACCAATGTTACCAGTTACCGCCGCCAGTCGACCTGTCAGATCTATCTGATTCATAGATTAATAACCTTGGCTATAATAACCTTGCTTATTATTAGCCAGCCTACTACATGATTGCCATGCAACGTGAAAATCTAGATCGTAATTTTGGGTTTATTCTTAATGATGTCTCCCGGTTAATGCGAACCAACTTTGACCGAAGAGCAAAATCCATCGGGTTGACCCGATCGCAGTGGTGGGTCCTGACACACCTTTATCGTCGCGACGGACTTGTTCAGGCTGAATTGGCCGAAATTCTGGAAATAGAACGACCCACCCTTGGCCGACTGCTCGATCGCCTGGAAGCAAAAGGATGGCTTCGCCGTGAACCCGACCCTGGTGACCGCCGTGTCAAGCGGGTGTATCTGACCGACGAAGTCAAACCTGCCATGAAATCGCTTCGCCGAATCGCGGCTGATCTCCGTCAAGAGGTGCTCGAGGGGTTGAACGAGAAGGAACGAGAGCGGTTAGTCGATAGCTTGATTCACTTGAAAACAAATCTGCTGAATCTGCCCGTGACCAATAAGAGTAAGGCGTGATGCCGGAGCAAAAATTTTTCTCCATGTTGAGCGGTCGCAGGCTGAAACGAACTTTTTTTCTTGTCGTTGTCCCGCTAGCGGCCATTTGTGTGGCCCTGTATCTATACGCGGCTGGCGGCCGGTATGTCAGCACGAACAACGCCTATGTGAAAGCCAATGTCATCATCATCAGCACAGAGGTTTCAGGTCGGGTCACCTCCATGCTGGTCGCGGATAACCAGGCTGTTGAAGCCAATGATATTTTGTTACAGCTGGATTCTTCACCGCTCGAGATCGCACTCAATCGGGCCCGAGCGCAGATGGCAGTGATCCGAACCGAACTCGAATCTTTGCGTGCCGATTACGGCGAAACCGTTGTTCAGGCCCAACTGGCCGAGGACAAAGTGCGATATCTCGATCGACGTTACAAACGCCAACGAAAACTACTGAAGCAAGGTCTGAGTAGTGAAGAAAAGCATGACGAAGCCAGGCATGACCTGCAGGTTGCAAGACGTGAGGTGAAAATCATTGAACAACGTGTACAGCGAGTGCTGGCCCAACTGGCAGGCAATAAACTACTACCGGCCGACCAGCATCCACGTTATCTGGCCGCTCAAACAACCTATGATCAAGCGGCGGTTGACCTAAAGGCCGCCACTATCCGCGCGCCCGCCTCCGGTGTCGTCAGTAATATGAAACTGCAGGTGGGTGAGTTCGCGCAGGCCGGCAAACCGATATTCACCCTGATAGAGAATCAACCGATCTGGATTGAAGCCAATCTCAAGGAAACGCAACTTACCCATATTCTGCCTGGGCAACAGGCGACCATTGTGGCCGATGCCTACCCCGACAAAATTTGGGAATCTGTAATCAGCAGCATCGCACCAGCCACCGGCGCTGAATTCTCAATCCTACCCCCACAGAACGCATCGGGAAACTGGGTCAAGGTCGTTCAGCGCATACCCATCAACCTTGCAATAACTAATCAGGCAGGTGACCCCCAGTTGCGGGCAGGGATGACGGTGTTAGTTCGAATCGATACCCGCCGAAAACGCGAACTGTCGGGACAGATACGTGACCTGCTGGGCGAACGGGATGTGCTGGAACTGATCCGGGATGTGGGCCAGAAAGCGATGGTCTGGCGTAATCGGGACAGCGGCTCCTGACTCTGTACCGACTTAAGTAGGCGGGGCTTGTCAATTTAAAGCAAAACGAATTGGTCGAGGCAGAATTAAGTAAAAACGTCGGCTAGATCAAGTCGTATGGCGCGGGGTTTCAAGAGCATCAAAACCGAGGAACACACCTTATGGCCTGCACTCGATCAATATCCTGTTCCAGTACATCACGACTGACTTTCATTTTGATTGGCCGGAGTCCGTGTGCCAGAAATCCTTCCGGCTGAGCAAGCAACTGATCAAAGGCGAAATCGAGATCAATGCCACCCGCGCAAGCTTTTGCTTCACAACGGCCACCGCCGAGCAATCGCCACATCGGCTTGTTGGCGGCTTTAGTCCACAGGACCTATAAAACGACACCGGCAGCGGCCATAGGAAACACAGCTAATCCGTCGCGGCCTACAAAATGGACGTGCCAGCACATCTCCTCACAAAAGCCTTCAATAGAAACTGAGCTGAGGCAAAAATAGACGTAGCAAGATCCTGCCCGATAAACTTGCGGATGGCTGCGGCAGCAATATTGTCAACGATATAGGTGTAGTCTCGCCCCTCCGGACCTCGGGCGTCGGTCAGCCACCCAGCGATCAGGCCAAAGTGAGCAATCTCGCCATGGGTCGAATCAGCTGATGCTAACGGTAAGGGTATTCGGAAATGGTCGACTGCAATGCTCTTAATCGTGAACATTTTCCTCATCCTCCTTCACCGTTACAAGTCCTCCCCCTTTCTTCCAGCGAATTAACAATACGAGTGGAATAAATGCAAATGCTGTGATCGAAAACATATAAAACGAATTATTGTAACCAATCATGGCAGCCTGGCGACCGATCTCACTGCCCAGATGACTCAGCCCCTCGGTAGTTGTTGCACTCCACCCGCCACTCGCCCAGGGTAAATCGAAATTCTGATTGAACGGTGATATATGATCTGTCATTTCGGCATAACGTTGGCTGCTGGTTCGCATGATGACGGCCATACTGATGGAAATATAGATACTGCTCCCCATATTACGGATCAAATGATAAAACCCCGTAGCTTCATCCAGATATTTCTGGTTCAAAGTGGAAAAGGTGATGGCCGTAATCGACGGCCAAAGGAGTCCAACCCCGAATCCCTGCACAATCATAGGCCAGAAAAGATCGGCCAGCATGACGTTAAGATCCATCTGTGCCATGTACCATCCGGAAATTCCTTGGGTGGCAAAGCCAGCCACTACCATCAAACGTGGGTCAATTCGACTCCCCATTATCATAAAGAAAAAGCCGGCCAGGGTACCCAAGCCTCTGATCGCTAGCACATACCCGATGACCGAGTCTGGGTAACCTCTCAAATTCTGCAGCAGTGTAGGCAACAGCGTAATTGGCGTGAAGTTGAGGAGGCCAAAAACAAACATCAGCGCCACCCCGACGGCAAAATTTCGGTCTTTAAATAATATCGGCCGGAGGAACGGTCGATCTGTCGTCGCCACACGTGCCAAAAAAATGTATAAAGCAGCGACGGCCAGGCAAGTCATAATAATAATCTCGTAGGAATCAAACCAATCCGCCCGCTGGCCGCGATCCAACGTAATCTGCAGACAAGTCACCGCTGCAGACAAAGCCAGAAACCCTGCCCAATCGAATCGAACGACAGTTCGGGTGGATGTGTCCCGAATGAAAACCAAAACCGCCACCAATGCCACTAGCGTAAATGGTACGATCATAAAAAATACCCAGCGCCAACTGTAGGCTTCACTCAGGTAACCACCGGCGACAGGGCCAATGATCGGTCCTATGATGACCCCCATTCCGAAGAACGCCATTGCCTTCGCGTACATATGCCTTGGAAAAGTTGATTGGACAATGGCCTGGCACACCGGCGCCAAGGGTGCTCCGAAAATGCCTTGTAGTACCCGAAAAAAGATCAGCGTACCCAAGGAATTAGCGAGCCCACAGGCCAGTGAGGCAATAGCAAAACCGATGATGGCGTAGATCAAAAGACGCCGACGTCCGAAACGACCCACCAGCCAACCTGACAAAGGGGTGGCGACTGCGGTGGCAGCAATATTGAAGGTCACGACCCATGTAATCTGGTCCTGCGTGACTGATAACGCACCTTGCATCTGCGGCAACGACACATTCGCAATGGTGACTGTCATGGCATAGAGGATAGTGACCAACGTACACGTACCCAGAATAACGGCACGCTGGACTAACACACTCCGTCCTTGGTCAGGCGATGAAAGATCAACCGGTTCGTTCATTCAATTTAAGAGGCAGATGAAGGGGGGCGTCAGGGAGTGTTATCTGGGGCACGCATGCTGTTTGTTACCAGCGTCACCGGCTTGAGCCGATCCAACTCTATCGGATCATCGCACAGTACTGCCCGGCTTTCACTAGCCATTTGGCGAAACAGCGCAGAGATAATCGCCCGCTGCGGGATGGATCAAAGCTGCAGGATCGAGCTGAAAGATTGGCCTCTCAAATACCCACGATCGGTTGAATGGGTGATCCGTCACTAAAGCGAGAGAATCGAAAGGGCGTCGGGTCGACCAGTGGGGCGCCACCGGTCATAAGGTCTGCCGCGAGCTCTCCTGCTGCGGGCCCAATGCCAAAACCGTGCCCTGAAAATCCAGTCGCGATATAGAGCCTTGGGTGGCTGTCCACCTCGGAGATAACTGGAACCGCGTCCGGGGTTACATCGATCATGCCAGCCCAGCGCTGTGCAATCGGGACTCCCTGAAACGAAGGGAAATCGCGCACCAGACCCTCGTGAGCGCTCTCAATAGAGCTGGCCAGAGGGGTCGGATCCAGAATACGCTGGGACTCAAAAGGTGAGGGTGCATCAAGTGCCCAATGCGTTGGTTCGCGCCACTCGGTGGCAAATCGTGATGACCACCGAATTCGCAAATGAGATCGCGCCATCCACGCAAGCCTGGTGTAGGCCGGAAGAAACCGGACCGCATCAGGGACTATTTCCAGGTCGATCTTGCTGCGGCTGCCCGAAGCGACGGTATACCCTCCATCAAGGCGTCGCCGCAATGAGAAATCCGGCCCGCTAGCGCAACACTCTGGGCCGTTATTATGTGGCGCTGTTCTGAAAACGGAGGATCGCACCTTGAGCTGTGGAAGGATAATGCCCAAATTGCGACAGAACAATCGTGACCAGGCCCCTCCAGCAATCAGCACAGACTGAGCCCGGATCGCACCGCGTTCGGTCACAACCAGATGAGAATCACCCGCGACCGATTCCAGCCCCCGTACCGCCGTGTTGGTAAGAATGAAAGCCCCAGCGCGTTGCGCCGCACGGGCGATTGCCGGCGCGGCCATGGACGGTTCCGCCCGACCATCTGATGCGCAATGCAGCGCGCCAGCCCACGCCCGGCTCGTACCAGGTAGCAGTGAGCCGGTGTCCTTAGAGTTGATTAATTGGGCATTAATGTCAAAGGCTCGGGCATGTACTAACCAGGCCCGTCGATCCTCCATCGCCTGTTCGTTTTCAGCAAGATATAAAGTGCCGCAGCGAGTAAATCCGGTTGCCTCGCCAGTGCGGTGATCCATATTGGCCCATCGGGCAAGAGAGGTGATCACCAGAGGTAATTCACGCGGGTCCCGGCCTTGTTGGCGACACCAGCCCCAATTGCGGGAGGATTGTTCGGCGCCGACCTCTCCTTTTTCACAAAGGACGACTGGAATGCCCCGTTCTGCCAGGGTCAGAGCAGCACTGACCCCGATAATGCCGCCACCGATAATTAATACCTCGGTAGAGTCAGGTAGGGTTTCACTACAGGCGACGGCGTCTACCGGTGGACCCATGATGTCAGGGCAGGACTTTGCCGGGGTTAAATAAGCCGTCAGGGTCGATTGCCTTTTTCAGGCTTTGCATCAGGCCCACCGATACCGGATCTTTGTAACGTTGCATTTCCTCAAGTTTGAGCATTCCAATGCCATGCTCGGCACTGAAGGAGCCACCCAGAACATCGACAATATCAAAGACAATCCGGTTCATCTCTTCCCACAATGACAAGTACTCCTGGGTATCCATCTCGGGTGGCTGGGATAGGTTAAAATGAATATTTCCATCCCCGACGTGGCCAAAAGCGCAAGGTCTGATGCCGGGCAGGCGGTCTTGGACCGCATCGACTGCGCGGTGGATGAACTCGGGAACCAGTGAAACCTTGACTGAGATGTCGTGCTTGATGCTGCCGCCCTCAAATCGTTGCGCTTCGACGATTCCTTCCCGCAAATGCCATAGTCGTTCCGCCTGGGTTTCGTTGGAGGCGACGACGGCGTCGACAATAATGCCTTCCTCGAGGGTTAGGGCCAATAAGGTTTGAAGTATCGCGTCAAGGCCCAGGGTTGCCCCGCTGCCTTGCAACGCCAGCAGTACATACCAGTCGTGAGGATGATCAAACGGATCCTTACAGTCAGGTATATGCTGACAGGCGAATTGCATACCCAGTCTGGGTAATAGCTCAAAACTGGACAGGCTGCCGTTACTAGCGTGCGAGGCGGTTTGCAGCAATTCAATACTTGCCTCTACGTCGCGCATTGCGACCAGGGCAGTTGCGCTGTGATCGGGGTATGGATACAGCTTGAGGACGGCTGCGGTAATGATTCCCAGCGTTCCTTCAGAGCCCACCAGCAATTGTTTCAGATCGTAACCGGTGTTATTTTTCCGCAGGCCGTTTAGGTCGCTAAGCACTTCGCCACTGGGCATTACGGCTTCGATGCCGAGTACTTGCTCACGGGCATTGCCATAGCGCAGTACGTTTACTCCTCCCGCATTGGTTGCGAGATTCCCTCCGATCTGGCACGAACCTTCGGCGCCAAGACTCAATGGAAAATAGCGGCCGGCATTGGCTGCCTGCTGTTGCAGATTTGCCAGGATGCAGCCGGATTCGACGGTTATTGTGTTATTGGCAAGGTCGAGATCACGCACACGATCAAGCCGTTCAAGGCTCAAAATGAGCTGCCTGGGCCCCGCAACCGCTCCTCCGCACAGACCAGTATTGCCACCCTGTGGTACCAGTGAAACCTTTTCGGCGCTACAGGCGTGCACAATGGCTGCTACCTGGGCGGTATCCGCTGGGCGGGCGATAACTAAGGCTTCACTTCGGTACCGACCACGGCTTTCAGTGAGGTATGGCTCGGCCTCTGAAGAAGCTGTTACCAGGCCCTTGTCGTCCAGGATCGCGCGCAGACGGTTCAGTAAGTTTTCCATGGGGTGTTCTGCTCTGGGGACAAGCATGAGACAAAGACGAAGGATAGATACTCCAGATGCTGGATTATATGCTTCGCCGTCGCACTAAGACTGTTATTTCCCTTGGGTTTTTTGGTACAGTGACGGCTGGCAGTTAAAAACCATTTGTTGCCCAAGGGAGAAATCATGCATCGGTCGCTTCACATCGAACCTAGCCTGTGTACCGGATGTCTGCAATGTGAGTTGGCTTGCAGCTTCGAGCACGAGGGCGAATTTAATCCGGCCCGATCACGGATTCGAGTCTTTGAGTTTGAGCATGGCAAGACATCTGTGCCTTACACCTGCACCCAGTGTGTCGAGGCATGGTGCCTAAAAGCCTGTCCAACGGGCGCTATCTACATGGACAGCGACTTAGGTGCCAAGTTGGTGAGCGCCCAAGCCTGTGTTGGTTGCAAGGCCTGCACAACAGCCTGCCCATTTGGCACGATCGAATTTAATCCATTCAGTGGCAAAGTCGACAAATGCGATCTTTGTAACGGTGATCCACAGTGTGTCGCGGCCTGCCCGACTGACGCAATTACTTACCTTGACGCGGGGGCGACGGGAGTAGGACGCATGCAAGCCTTCGCGGAACAAAATGCAAAGGGGGTGTCACCATGAGTTGGCAAGGAAGAGTGTTGCGCGTGAACTTGACTCGAGGCGAGGTCACCCCGGAGCCGTTGAATATGGAGTGGGCAAACGACTTCATAGGGGAGCGGGGCCTGGGCACCAAGTATTTATGGGAGAACATGGACCCAAAAGTGGATGCGATGAGTCCGGACAATGTACTGATCTTTGCGACTGGGCCGTTGACCGGGACCAATGCTTCTACCAGTGGCCGATATGCCGTGTTAACCAAAGGGCCTCTCACCGGTGCTATTGCTTGCTCCAATAGCGGCGGCAAGTTTGGCGCAGAATTAAAGTATGCCGGCTATGACCTATTGATTGTCGAGGGTTGTTCTGAGAAGCCAGTTTATCTGTTGATTGAAGGTGACGAAATCAGTCTCCAAAGCGCTGAGAAAATCTGGGGCAAGACGGTGTGGGAGACAGACGAGTGGATCAAGAAGCAGCACCATAATCCGATGCTCAAGATTGCCACCATTGGTGTGGCTGGCGAGCGCGGGGTACGTTATGCCGCGATCGTCAATGACTTGCACCGCGCGGCTGGCCGCTCCGGTGTAGGGTCGGTCATGGGATCAAAGAATCTCAAGGCCGTTGCGGTTCGCGGCACCCACGGCGTAAAGGTCAAAGACCCGAAACGTTTTATGCAGGTAACGAACGAGATGAAAAACCTGCTTGCAAAAGACGATGGCGGCCTGGCGAAGTACGGCACCAATGCCATGATGGACACTATGCAGGAATTCGGTGGCCTGCCGACGCGAAATTTTCAAGAGGTACAGTTTGCGGGCTACGACAAGGTTGATGCCAAGGCAATGCTTAAGACAGATGAAACGGGGCACCGCAACCTCATAACCAATAAGGCCTGTTTTGGCTGCACCATCGCCTGTGGGCGAATCGCACACATCCACAAGGATCATTTCACTATCCAGAATCGCAAGGAATATTGGCATGCCTCGGGTGGGCTTGAGTACGAGACGGCGTTTGCCTTTGGCCCCGTCATCGGCGTGGACGATATTGATGCCTGCACTTTTGCTGGATATCTGATGAACGAGCACGGTATGGACCCGATCTCATTCGGGGTGACGCTGGCCGCGGCCATGGAGCTGTTTGAGATGGGCGTCATCACGACCGATGACACCGACGGTGTGCCATTGAATTTCGGAAACGCAGAAGCGCTAACGGTAATGTCAGAGAAGACTGGCAAACAAGAAGGTTTTGGCCAAGTGTTGGGTCTGGGTTCCAGGCTGATGTGTCAGAAGTATGGCCACCCTGAACTGTCGATGACGGTCAAAGGGCAGGAGTTCGCCGGTTATGACTCAAGGGCCTTACAGGGCATGGGTCTGGGTTACGCGACCGGCAATCGCGGCGCATGTCATCTCAAGCACGACACCTTCGAGGTAGATATGGATGACCAGTCCGGCGAGGGCAAGGCTGAACCTTGCAAGGCTTCGCAAGACTGGACGGCCGTAGTAGATTCGAGCGGTCTTTGCGTGTTTACGATGGGCGCCTGGGGCGCGCCGGAATTTGCAGCACAGCTTGACGCGGATTGTGAGGGCGAGTGGACTCCGGAGCGTTTGCTCGAATCAGGTGAACGTATCTGGAACTTGGAGCGAATGTTCAATTTGGCAGCCGGTCTGACTTGTGCCGATGATACGTTGCCGGAGCGACTGCTCAAGGATCCAGCGCCGAGCGGTACGGCCAAAGGCAGAGTCAATGAACTGGACAAGATGCTGCCCGAGTACTACAGCCTCAGAGGTTGGACTGAGCAGGGTGAGCCGACGCCACAAACGCTAACACGCCTTGGGTTGGGCTAACCTGGATATGCAGGTAAAAGTGCGGGTGACTGGACAGCTCATTGATTATTTTTCAGGGACCGATGTCAACCTTGCCCAAGGCGCCAGCGTAGAGCAGGCGCTGGTAGCTCTGGAAATCCCTACCAGAAACGTCGGTTTAGTATCAGTCAACGGCGAGGCTGTGCCTCGGGCAAAACGCGCTCAGCATAGCCTTGTCGATGGAGATCAAATGGTTGTGATGGCACCCCTGACGGGTGGCTGAACTTCTTCCCGATTGGCCGCAGTTCGGGCTGTTTTTCGCTGCGGCACTGATCCTGGCTATCACGCCGGGGCCTGGGGTTTTTTATATCCTTGCGACGAGCGTAGCTCAGGGTCCAAAGGCTGGCGTCATCTCAGCCTGTGGAATTGCTGCGGGCACCCTGGTACATGTTCTGTTTGCGGTATTGGGCCTGTCTCTTCTCATTGCGTCTTCAGGCCCGGCGTTTTACTCAGTTAAGTACTTGGGTGCGGCCTACCTGTTTTATCTGGGCATCCAAACTCTGCGTGGGTGCGAAACTTCTGGCGAGAAATCAAAAGAAGTGTCACAAAAACCACTGCTGCGAGTTTTTACCCGTGCGGCAGTGGTTAATATCCTAAACCCAAAAGTGGGTCTGTTTTTTGTCGCCTTGCTGCCGCAGTTTGTGGATCCGGCTCGAGGTGCGCCGGCCCTGCAGTTCCTGCTTCTTGGAGTTCTGCTTGCGTGCCTCGCTTTTGTGACCGATACATTGTACGCGTTGGCAGCCGGAAAGGTGGGTGAGCGTTTGCGTAGCCCGAAGTCGTCCTCCGCTTGGCGTCGATGGCTCGCTGGGATTACCTACTTAACCCTTGGCGTGCTAAGCGTGCTTATGGATCGCCCGGAACGGGTTTTGAACGGACCCTAGCGGGTAGCGCGGCCCATGGCGTGGTGTATCAGCCCCGCGGGCAGTCAGTGTTTGGGTCGCTTTCGTACCAGAACCGACCAGCGAGGGCGCCACGCCATACCCACGCAGCGAGTAAGGGCTGCCGTGTGGTTTGCATGGCATGGATGGCACCAGGGAGATGATGGATCAGATCGCCGGCCGATACCTCGAAAGAGGTTTCGTCGACCTGCCATTTTGCCTTGCCGCTCAGAATGAAATAAAACTCCTCGGCATCGTGGGCATGCCCCGGGTAGGAGATTTGCGGTCGTTGCAGTAACAGGCCGATCCGTAACGAGTCAGAAGTGACCGGTGGCTGTTCCGTTACCAGAGTTGTATAGCCGTAACCTCCGGCGAAAAATTCTGGGACACCACGGCTCGCTTCTTGCCAGGACGCGTTTTGGGCGGCAGTCGCGATCGCGTGGGCGAAGCTTTCGTCCGCTTGGACGGTGGAAAGAGCTTGCGCAAGGCACTGGTCCGTTGTTGAGCATGATGCTGGCGCAGTATCATGTCCACGGGCCGGCACAGCCTGGATCTGGCTGGCCAATTCTTGAAACGCGTTTGTCGAGCTTTCGGTTGAAAGCTCGACAAGTCCGGCCAGCAGATCGGTAAGATCGCCAGAGCTTGACTGGTTATTCATGGATAGTTTGGCGTTTTGGGGTAACGTTAAAAAGAGGGTCTTCTGAAAATGGAGCCAATAGGTTACTCTAAAGAGCGGATTTAACTCAATAAAGATTTTCGGGTGGCGATGAAATGGTTAACACAAGGGGTGTGGGAGATCGCGCGGTTGGAAACGGTGTGATTGGGCCTCACCGCGGTTGACCTAAGGAGAGGGGACGTGGCTGATTTGCTGATGCAGATGAAAGACCTCGTAATAGAGGCTGATATTGATGGCGAATGGAAGAGTATTGTTAACGGCCTTAGCCTTGATCTTCATAAAGGCGAAATTGTTGGCTTAATTGGTGAGTCGGGAGCGGGTAAGTCTACTTTGGGGCTTGCTGCCATGGGCTATACCAAACCAGGGTGTCGAATCGCCTCTGGATCAATTCGGCTCAATCAGGAAGAGTTGGTTGGGGCATCGCATTCCCGGCTGCGCGAGATTCGCGGAAACCAAGTGTCTTATGTCGCTCAAAGTGCAGCCGCTGCTTTCAATCCAGCGCACCGATTGATCGATCAGTTTACCGAGTCCCCAGTGCAACACGGCAAGATGCGGCCGGATGAAGCTGCCAAGCGCGGCAGGGAACTGTATCGCCAGCTCGA
>Ga0209043_1000899_pt1 | contig 17537 bp, 15 predicted proteins | sample SaaInlV_100m_DNA_3_FD_184654 | JGI IMG/M metagenome (GOLD analysis project Ga0209043, IMG submission 184654) | Marine microbial communities from expanding oxygen minimum zones in the Saanich Inlet - SI037_S4LV_100m_DNA (SPAdes) (version 2) | ecosystem: Environmental > Aquatic > Marine >... | reverse complement strand
CTTTTGGCATGGTTCGAGCATTTGGCAGGCTTTGAACTTCGCTTTTAGTATCAAGAAATTCAAATAGACGTTTGCTCGCTCCAAGCCCTTCCTGTAGTCGTGTGTACATTCTTGCAAAGCTACCCATGGGCCCAGCTATAATGGTAGCGTAAAGGATGAAGGCAATTAGTTCTCCAGGACTTATCTGACCTATTATTACCTCTCGCCCGCCGTACCATAAGAGAACAAGCGATGTGCTAAACGCAATAAACCCTATTGACGGGCCAAAAAAAGCCGAGATGACTACTCGCTTGCGAGCTGAGTTAAAGCTCTCTTCTATTGCTTTTGAAAAACGCTTTAATTCAAGATGGTCGCGCACAAAGGATTTTACTATCTGGTAACAAGATATGTTTTCCTCCAAAATTGTTGTTGAGATTGCTAGTTTGTCCTGGATTTCTGTTGAGAGTTTTTTTAGTTTGCGCCCAAAAACTCTGGCAAACAGGGCTAGGGCAGGAGCTAAGACAAGAATCATAAAGGTCAGCTTCCAATTCATATATATGATAATTATTATTCCACCAAGCAGTCGTATAGATTGTTGAATTACGGTTGCAGGTAGGTCGGTTACAATATTTTCGATTGTGGTTACATCATTAGTCATGCGGGACATGATTTCCCCGGTACGTCGTTTAACGAAATAACTAACGGACATTTTATGAAGATGATTAAATAATTTTATTCGAAAATCCGCGATCACTCGCTTTTCTGTTACATCAAAAAGGTAGTTGTGTATCGTTTGACAAACCAGTTGAACTAGAAATAAAACGCTTATAGCTAGAGCAACACTATTTAAGTGGTTAAGATTTTTTTCGACCATCACGATATCGACTAAATTGCGTATGTAAAGTGGAACTGCTAGGTTTGTTGCTGATGCCGCAATTAAAAAAACACTCCCGATAATCAGGGTTTTTTTGTATGGCAGGAGTAAGATAAGAAGTCGGTTATAATTTTTCATATTAATTGCGATGTATCTTTTGATTGTTTTCTCGTCATGATAAAACAAAAATTGTGATACTTAAATTAGCAAAAATTAGTAATAAGTTGGGGTGTTTGGGTGGGTTACTTTTTAAACCACCTGTTTCTTTGCATAAATTTACCAGGGGTACAGTTGGGTTTTTTTGAAAAAATCAAAACAATTTTTACTGATATTAAGGTTCAGCATACAGTATTTGCCCTGCCATTTGCCGTGATGAGCGCTTTTCTTGCGGCCGAAGGTGTCCCCGAGTTGGGAACTTTGGCGTGGATTCTAATGGCCATGGTTGGGGCTAGAAATGGAGCGATGGCGTTCAATAGAATCGCTGACTCAAAGCTCGATAGATTAAATCCGCGCACCAAGGGCAGGGCCTTGCCCGCTGGTAATGCGACCGTCAGAGAGTATTGGTTTTTTTTGATCGTATCCTCGGCCGTTTTCTTGTTTTCTGCCTTTATGTTAAATTCTCTGGCGTTTGTTCTTTCGCCTATTGCCTTGGGAATTATTTTTGGATATTCACTTGCCAAGCGTTTTACATCCTTATCACATTTATGGTTAGGGATTGCGATCTCAATAGCACCTGTCGGAGCGTGGGTTGCTGTTAGAGAAGAAATTTCGATGGAATCCCTTATTCTCGGCGCAGCGGTTGTGTTCTGGTTAGTTGGATTCGATATTATATATTCTTGTATGGATGTTGATTTCGATAAAAACAATAACCTTCATTCTATTCCACAGAAACTTGGTGTCGAAAATGCTTTAAAACTTGCTTTTGCTTCGCATTGCGTAATGATACTTTTTCTTCTTTTGTTACTTTTTATTCCAGGTTTAGGTGGCCTTTATTTGTTTGGAGTGCTCCTCACGTCCGGACTTTTATTTTACGAACATTCGCTAGTAAAAGCAGATGATTTGTCAAATGTGAACGTAGCCTTTTTTAATGTGAATGGGGTTATAAGTGTTTTGTTATTGGTATTCGTTGTTTTAGATTGTACGTGGTATTAACCTTATAGGTTGCATTTTAATTAATAGGTACTACAATTCTTCGATCTTAAGAGATTGAGTCGACCTTTTCTTGCCTTTAACTCAATATTATAAAATCTTTTCTAATTGTGTTGGTTTTATGTTTTTTTAGTTAGTGTTTATTATGCTTTTTAATTTTGAAGATATAAATTTACAGGCCCTTGAGGAAAAAATTCGTGCTGAGGAACGCCTCTCCTTCGATGATGGTGTTGTTTTGTGGAACTCCTTTGATCTTTTAGGGGTTGGATACTTAGCAAATATTGTTAGGGAGCGCATTCACGGAAACGATACGTACTTTATTCACAATCGGCATATTAATCACACTAACGTTTGTGTGAACACTTGTCAGTTTTGCGCGTTTGGAGTTAAGGAAGGTGATCCAACTGCGTATACGAAAACTCTTGATGAAATTTTTTCGGATGCAGAACTATATAAAAGTGGTCGGGTCAGCGAATTTCATATTGTAGGCGGTTTGCATCCAGATCTCCCATTTCAATATTACCTTGATATGATTTCCGGACTTAAGAGTCGGTTTCCTGGTGTTCATATTCAAGCCTTTACCGCTGTTGAACTTCAGTACTTATCGCAACTCGCTAAAAAATCGCTCGAGAAAACTTTAATCGAATTACACAATGCAGGGTTAGGTTCTATCCCCGGGGGTGGTGCTGAAATTTTTGCTAAGCGAGTTCGAAGAAAAATCTGTTCTGAAAAAACCAATGCAGAAGAGTGGCTTGATGTTCACCGCACAGTTCACTCTGTGGGGATGAAAAGCAATGCTACCATGCTCTATGGTCACGTGGAAAATGCTGAAGATAGGACGGATCATTTGATTCGTTTACGCGAACTTCAGGATAAGACAAATGGTTTTTTGACTTTCATACCGTTGGCATTTCATCCAGAAAACACAAACCTCAGTCACCTTAATACTACACCTGGGCAGTTAGATTTGAGGGCATTGGCGGTATCACGCCTTATGTTAGATAACTTTCCGCACGTCAAAGCGTTTTGGATTATGATTACACCTTCAATAGCTCAAATGTCTCTTTGCTTTGGAACTAATGATATGGATGGGACGGTAGTGGAAGAGAAGATCATTCATGCTGCTGGAGGGGTTACGGGGCAAATATTTCACAAGAACGTGATTGCTGATATGATAATTGAAGCTGGGCGTACGCCGATGGAGAGAGATACTTTATATGAAGAAACCTGCAATTACGTAGTTTGAAAAAATAATTTTTCTAAATTTTTTTACTTGCTGAATTTCAGTTGATATAAAAAAAGCCAACTCCCTGAAAGGAGCTGGCTTTTTTTATTTTATATATTTTTATTCAGAGTTTTCGTCTAGGCCTTGTTCCAAGTCAGCCATAAATAAAGTGGCATCTTCTTTGGACGGGGCAGCATTCTTTCTTTTCGACTCCGCTATTCTTTCCAGCTCTTCCTTCCCTTCAGGAGTTAGTGCCCAAGGAGTTATATTGCCGTCTTTTTTAACTTTTTTCACAGCAGCGATAAGTTTTTCTATCTGCAAGCCATCTGTATCTTGAATTGAGATAAGGGCGTCTTCATGACCGTCATATTGGCAAAGTGCGGTTGTATAGCAATTTGTATTAGCTCGGATCATTTTTAATGTGATATTTGCAAAATGGCAATGTATCCCAATTAACGCACAGACCTCGATCTTATTATGATCAATTGTAAGGTTAGGATGACATGGATTAATTACTGCCTCTGGGTCAATTTTTGGGTAGATAGGGCGGTAATCCGGCATGGGAATTAAATTACATCCGGGAATTTCTTTTAGCAGCTCAAGACTGAGTGTAGCTTTATGGCATGCTGCTTCATTCCATCCCCAAACTATGAGTGGCCCTGGAAAAAGAGTTGGGTTTCTTCGCGTAAGCATTTGCACTGCCCAATGCTCAATAGCCTGATCTTCTGGCATGTGCTCACCTTCAACTAATTGCATCCCTGAACCATGTTCAGGTTGGAAAATACCCTGCATGGTCGCTGAAGGGGGAAGTATGCTGATTGGCCCTACTTGTAATTTACCCATCCTGATTTTGTCTCCCGAAACTTAATGCGCAATATGATTTAATTATCTATCAATAACTTAAATGTTATTAACTATTTTTTGTTCTGTTTTTACGTGTGGATATCCCAAGAATCGCTCATATTTCTGCGCTTAAGAGATTTTTAGGACTGGTAATATTAGTATTATATATGACGGCTGTCAATATATTATTGGTGCATTTTACTTTGAGAAACCTACTGACTGCGGTAAGGAAATAAAATTATAGGTGGGGCTATTTCTCTTAATCAGCAAACCCGTTTTTACTACCCCAATTGAATGGATCGCTGTGCCAGGATTTTAACAAGGAGAACTGCTCGGTGCTTACACCTTTGTTTTTCTTTGCCAATAATATAAGTTCTTCAAAATTTAAAAGGTGATGTAGTTGACAGCGTGCATTTTTAAATTGCTCAGTGGCTTTTGAAAAACCGTAGCTAAAAATACTCAGGCAATGATCAACTTTGCCGCCAGCCTCTCGGATTGCAGCGACAGCTTTGAGAGCGCTTCCGCCGGTTGATATAAGATCTTCTACCACGACTACATTTTGGTTTTGGCGTAAAATTCCTTCTATCTGATTTTTCATCCCATGCTCCTTTGGGTGTGTGCGGACATAAATTAAGGGGGTTTCTAACAAGTTTGCTAAGCTTGTGGCGGGAGGAATTCCGGCTGTAGCTGTCCCAGCGATAACATCAACGTTAACTTTTTTACTTTTAATCACATCTTTAAACCCCTCAGCAATTAGTAGGCGGTGTTTTGCGTTTCCCAATAGCAGCCTGTTGTCGTTGTATATGGGCATGCGATATCCCGATGCCCATAAAAATGGGGTTTCAGCCTCAAGTCGTATGGCACCTGTCTTAAGGGAAATTTTTGCTATTTCTTCAGAAAACTTCATGTAAGGAGCTTTTCGCGTAAGTTTATTAATTAAGGATACTTTAGTTAATGGTGCTTGGAAAGGAAGAGTCATCAAAATCCCTATGTAAAAACCTCCCCTTACTTCTGGACCCAAAATCACCAAGCCCTCGAAGCCTTATAGTCCATAAAAATTGAGTCTGATCATTTCTGTCGTTATTAGTCGCATCCAAATTTCGGTCAATAATGTCAAATGAAAAACCCCAGCACTTGCAGGGGTTATCGTACAGTAAGCTAAATTGATTTTCACGAAAAGTCGAAGCTGATTCGTCATAACGTGCACTATATTGTACTCTCCATCCCGGATTTAATGCCATGTCAAGCGTGCCGAGCATGTAACTAGGTCCATCTCTTGTCCACCGTCGTTCCATAATCACCCAAAGGTTTTTCACCGGCTTGACCCCCGCTTCAAGATTAAACTTGTTAATTAAGTCAGTATTAAAATTATAAGATGCGTCAGTATTTAAAATGATTGATTCCATAGGTCGGCTATCAAAATCAAAAAAAAGGTCGGAGAAGGGGAGTCGGTCGTCTCCAGGTTGTTTTTGCATGGTAGCTTCCCGAATATTATAAGTTTGGGATATGTTGAAACGTAAAATCTGTTTTGTTTTAAATTGATTAGCGCCTGTTTTGAACTTTTTTAAAAGTCGTTGCCCAAATGCGTAAGTAATACTGTTGGTCGGAGCACCAATAGAATCTATCCCATCAAAGGCTTTGATTTTTAATCGGTCCTTTTCGTCTATGTCAGGCACATAATTAAAGGTAAGCCTTGGTTCTAAAAGGTGTTTAATTTTGTCGGAGGAGTTATCCAAATGATATATCTTATTAACTTTTGGACCTTGTATGGTAGAACGAAAATCAAAAGACTCACGGGTGAAGCCGGAGAGTTTTTTATATTCAGAGCCACTTGTAGTGAGACCTCTTCCGTAAAATGTTTCCCTTGCTCCAACGGTTGAGGTCATTGATAGCCAAGGTGTCAATTTCAATGGAATGGTTAATTGTGGGTGAAGATCTAAACGAGAGGTCTTAAACATAAAATCTTCCTCTGTTTGTGTCTTAAGGTCGGTTACAAACCAGGCTGAACTGGTGTCCAGATTAAAATAAAATGGAGTATCTCCTATCTGTGTTTGTTGTAGCTTGTAAGTGATTTTAGGTAGTTCGCCGAGGGTGTCATCTTGGGTATAGCTGGTGCTTTCTTTAAATCTTGTCAGGATATCGAGAGAACTATTATCCCATGATTTGTTGATCGACGCATAAGAATCGGTATTGCGGCGTGTTCGTTGTTCGATATTATTATTTACAACGCGGTTCAGGCTTTGTTGGCTTTCAAGGTCAAGAGATCCCTTGAATTTGAATTTATTAGGGAGGTCCTGGGTGTGTCTGGCTCCCGCCTTCCAGAGGGTGCCTCCGGTCAGGTTATCTTTATAGAGCCTTCCACTGATTTTTCCTTGCATGTTGTTTGATCGGACGTAGCGATAATCGACTCCATGTTTCCATCCACCTAACACGCGGTTTGTGTTAAAGGTTGCATCAGACCATCGATTAATTGCCCAAAAATAATCTTGATCAAACAAAACCCCGTCAATCTTGCTCCAGCCAAAAGTTGGGAATAAGAAGCCACTTTTTCTCTTCGTGTCCATTGGGAGATACCCAATTGGTATGTAAAGAATTGGAAAATTTTTGACCTTTAAGACTGCTTGGCGAAATAAAGCCCGGTCACCTGCTTTGATGTCTATAGACTTAGCTTCAATTTTCCAGGCTGGCAGAACTCCTTCACATGTTGTTAGAGTGGCATCTTCTAAGGCTAAGTGATTCGCGGAAAAATTTTCTATTTCCTTGGCCGTTAAGCGAACTTTGTTAGATAAAATAATTTTACTTTCGTATAATTTTCCTTGTTTTGATTTTAGGTCGAAGAGTGTCTCCTTCGCCTTCATTCTAGTTCCATCTTCTCCTTCAATAATAACGTGCCCTCGTGCCTTACCAATTCCTGTTTTGTTGTTGATCATTATTTTGTCTGCCCACAAAGTTTGGTTTTTATGCTGCACCTTGACCCGACCCCAAGCGACTATGCTGTCTTTTTTAGTTCCTTGCATGACGTGATCCGCAGATATATGAATAGCGTCGTTATTTTTAGGAGCGGGAATCTTAGAATTAGGGTTGGAGATTTCTTGTGCGCAAACCTCACCCGTTAAGGTGAAGACCAGTGGAAGGAGAAATAGTAGTTTTAAAATCAGATTCATTTTCTAAGTAATGCCTTGCCTCTCCTACGGTGAATATTGAGCCTGTAATACAAACCATATCGTCAGATAGAGCGGTTTGTTTTACCTTTCTTATTGCCTTCGGGATGTTTTCTATCACCTCGCAGGGGGTATTATATTTTTTTAAAATCTTCTTGAATCGAGTTGGGTTTTCACTTCGCTCTTGATTTGGGCGTACTAAAATAAAATGATCTGCAAAATTAGTGAGTTCTTGGAGCATTTCATCCGATTGTTTGTCTTTCATAGCCCCATAAATGACAATAACTCTTGTATATAAGAACAGTTTTTGAGCAGATTTCGCCATTTCCTTGACAGCTGCTGGGTTGTGCGCAATATCAAGAAGTATAGTGGGGCGCGATGAAATAACCTCCATTCGCCCAGCCCAAGAAGTGTTTTTAAGGCTTGTTCTGATAGATTGTTCGCTAATCTCCTTTCCGGATTTACGAGCATGATGCAAGCATGCTGACAAAGCTAAAGCCGCATTGCTTGCCTGAAAACCTCCTGCGAGAGAAATCTCGAGGTCTTTCAAACAGACATTAGGGTTCTGATATGTAATAAGTGATGGGGAGTTTTTGCCCGGGTTTTTTTTAAGAACAAAATGCTCCCCCAAAAACTGTGCAGTCGCTGATTTTATGTCTGATATACTCTTGATTACTTCATGCACCTTTTTAGTTCCTTTAATAGCAAAAACCGTACCACCTTCCTTGATAACCGATGCTTTTTCAAAGGTAATTTCTTCAATCTTGGTGCCAAGGTAGGAGGTGTGATCCTTGGCTATGGAGGTAATTATGGTTATATCGCCCTTACAAAGACTAGTAGCATCTAAACGGCCACCCATACCCACTTCTATTACATTGATATCCGTTTCTTGCTCGGCGAAATGTAAAAATGCCATCGCGGTGGCAAACTCAAAAAATGTAATAGGTATTTTTAGGTTTTCTACCACATGTTTAACTTTAGCTACGAGCTGAATTAATTCATTTTCTGATAGGGGGATCCTATTTATTTGAATTCGCTCACCAAAATGATTCAAATGTGGAGATGTGTACAGTCCGACTTTGTAGCCTGCATTGCGGAGAATTGATTCACAAAAAGCTGCGGTGGAACCTTTACCGTTGGTCCCCGCTATATGGATTGTTGGAGTATTTAGTTGAGGGTTGCCTAACCCATTCAGGACAGTAGAAATATTTTCTAACCCAAGCTTGATTCCTTTTGGGATTAAGCTGTAGAGATAATTTAAGGCTTCTTCAGGTGTTAGCGTTGCCATGGATGATAAAGGTGAATAAATATAGGGTTATGGCCAGTCTGATTTCAATCAACACAAATTCTAGAGAGAGTTTTCCAGGTAGCTAAACCCGCATCTGCCCAATTTAATTCGGGAAATTCAGGGCTCGCCAGGGAGTAGAAACGACACAACTTTATATATTTTATAGAATTGATGGTGTTTCTTATTTTAATTTCAGAGGCTCCGAAGAGGGGAGTAAAATTTTTAAAATCCCTTTCCCATTCCCAGGGAGTAGGGGCGGTTGCTAATTGGATATCTTTCCATTCGGGATGTTCTTTTAATTGTATCAACTTTTCAATTAGCGGAGCCTGGTTTTCTTGTTTGAGAATGAGTGAAAAAATTAAATCATGACCCCACCAAAACAAGGTTCGATAAGTAAACATTTGGCTCTTGGAAAACATTTGCGGCATATCCAAAGAGATAAACGGAAATCCCTTGTGGTTTTCTCCGCGCACGATCTGGCCTTTTACTATATCGGATTCAGGAGGGCAGGGGTGCGGTGGCTGAGATAGTGTTTTTATTATCTCTTGTTTAAGGGCGGTAAGGTTAGCTTCCGCCTTTTTCATAATGACTGGTTTATGGAGGAAGATATCTACCGTGTTCAGCAACTTGACTTCCAGAGGGGACCAGTCGGCAGGAATAAGCTCTTTTTTAGCCATAGAAAGTTCAAAAACTCAACTGCCAGGAGAGGGGGTAACCCAGTAGCACAAAATTACGTTGAAAAATTGGTAAATGAAAACGTTGGATTTCTGGAGTCGAGATTTAAAACTTAGTTTTTTTGGATTTAATATCGTCTTTTTGTCGTTCCATAACATAGTGGTGCACCATATCGTCTTGCTCGTCATTAGTGTCGGTGATCGAGCAACGGCAAACATCCGTATCATCAATTTTGTGGATAATGACCTTTGCCGGGAAAGGTTCAACGTCACGACTCAATTTGATTTTACAATCATGGGTGGAGCCTATTTCATGGTTATCGTTTGGGAAGGAAATTCCGCCCGCACAGATATCAACTGCCTTTGATGTTTTGCCTCCTTTAAGCTTGATTAGGATTGGCTCGTCGTCGGTTGGGTAAACACGATACGAACCTCTATTCCCTTCTGGGACTTCAAACATCTTTTTTTCTTCCTTCTTTTTTTTCCAGAACAAAATCAATCCTCCTAATTTATTGCTTAATTTTTTTTGACTATTTCTAAACGGAAACCATTGGCAATCTGTGGCAAATAATCCTGAATTACTTTATTCTTTTTTTGTGTTAAATTCAACCCTCCTGTTTTTAGTTTGCCTGTTTAAAATTTTATAAGGAAATGATATAGCGGTAACTTGCTATCACGCTTTTTTAGGTTTCATCTGTTCTCTCCCGTCCACCTTTTTCTTTTTGGGCTTTTTGTCTCCAGGTATTTTTTCTAGTATAAATTCAATTCGCGCGTTTTTGGCTCGTCCTTCTTTTGTGTTGTTCGGTACCATTGGAAAAGTGTCAGCGTAGCCTGTTGCTGTTAATTTTTCAGGGTCAATCCCTTTATCATAAAAATGCCGAAGTACAGAAGTTGCTCTAACTGCAGAGAGTTCCCAGTTTGATTCAAATTTTGCGGTATGTATTGGAACATCGTCCGTATGCCCCTGAATGAAAATTTTATGGTTCTTTCCTTTTGTTTTGATGATTTTAACGATTTCATTGAGAACCGGGCGTGCTGCTGGTGTAAGCTTTGCGCTTTTATTCTTGAATAAGTTGAGTCCCGGAACTCGAAGAACTATTCTATCCTCCTCAGTTTCTTCTGCCTGAGCTGCTTTTGTCGCGTCCCTCATTTCCTTAAGGTTTTGCATTACTTTGGTTGAATCTACAACCTTCATAATTTTAGCCAGCCCATCAGGGCCGTCTTCTTCAACCATCATATCGATAGCTGATTTAAATTTTTCTGTATTGTCTTTTTCAACCGAATAAAAGAGCACGAAAAAAACCATCAGTAATGTAACCATATCTGCAAAGGTAGCCATCCAGGGTTCAACTCCACCGGGAATGTAATCAAGTGGGATTTCCCCGTCACCACTACTTTTCTTTTCTTTTGGTTTGTCTGCATTTAACTCTGCTTCTTCAAATTTTTTCTTCCACTCCTCTGCCATTTTAACTTTCTGCGCTTCAAGCTTATCTTTAGTGGCTTGTTCTTGAAGCTTCATTTTTTCTTCTAGTTTATTTACTTTGCCTTTTTCTTCATCAAGTTCCGCTGTCTTTTGTTCGATAATTTCTTGAGTTGCTTCCTCTGCTCCAGCATCATCACCTCCCTCATCTGCTGACCCGGACGCTGCTTTTAGAGTTTCAACCAGCGCAGATTTTTCAGCTAGCGCCGACTCAAAAGTATTTTTTTGCTCGGCAAGTTCTTTGGTTGCTTTCTCGTTGGCTGCTTTGAGTTTTTTTACAGCTTTTTCGTATTTTTTAAGCTTCTCTTGGGTTGGGTCCGCTTCAGCCATGGGGGTAGTTTTGGGTGTGGTTTTCTATTTAATTATTTTAAAAATGGTCTCGTGCCAATCAAAACTTTTTATGTTTTCTGTGTCTATTTTATTTCTTTTTCTTTGCTAGGCCTACGCGGCTCTTTGCAGGAATATAAGAAGAAAGTTTTTCGTAAACGGTCATTGGATTACCTTCAGCGAGAATGGCACATGCTCCTTCAAAGGTAATTTCTAAATTCATAACCTCGGTCGCTGTTCTGGATGCTAGCTTTGCTCCAATAGGGTTCCATAGCATATTCGCAAACATGGCACCATACATGGTGGTTAAAAGAGCAACCGCCATGGCGGGTCCAACTGCTGCGGGGTCTGAGAGATTTGCGAGCATCTGAACGAGGCCGATCAAAGTCCCGATCATCCCGAAAGCTGGGCAATAGGCAGCTAATTTGGCAAAAACATCCTGGATAACGGCATGCCGTGCTTTCATAGCATCAATCTCAATGGTCAGTGCATCCCTTATGACATCTTCTTTTGTGCCATCAGCGATTAAGTTTGCAGCCTTTCTTAAAAAATCCTCCTCAAATTTCATTTTACTCAAGGCTACAAGCCCACTTTTACGGGTCACGGTACATAGGTCACACATGGTTTGAACCATTGCATTTGGCTCCATCTTATCTGCAGTCATACAGAAGATAGCAGCTTTGAAGGCGGCGATAACTTCTTTCATCGGGAATGCCATCAGACAGGCCGAAACTGCCCCACCAAATACAATCATAAGGCCAGCAACATCTACGAACATGTCCATAGTTCCACCCATAAGCATGGCAGATAGAATCAGTCCATTGCCTACAACAATTCCAATTAGTGTTCCTAAATCCATGAGAAACTCCTATGTGTCTAAATATTGATGCTAAGGTTTATTTTGCTTAATTAAATGACGATTAACTATTTTCGGATTTTCCGCTATTAATACGATTAATTCAAGAAGTTTGGTTTCTGTCTATAATTATATTATTTAGTGCACCCTATACTGTAAAAATTGTTTTCCTTAGTAACGGTTCATTTATGCCTATTAATTAGTTTAAAATCAAAAATTTAGCCAATGAAACAGAACCTATAAGACCCCCGTAATGCCTTAGGGTCGGATGCCTTGAATGCGACCCTCTAAATAATTAAAGCTAAGCATAGGAAAGCATGTATAAGTTATTGTATTTAAATATTAAATATTTTTTAATTGTATAGGTGGCACTGTACTGTGTGATGTTCTTCCAGTTGAAAGGGGGTGGGTTGTTCGGTTTTGCAGCGGTCAGTAGCTTCTGGGCAACGAGTATGAAAGTGACACCCTGAAGGTGGGTTAAGCGGTGAGGGGACATCGCCACTTAATGGGATATGACTGCTTAATTCTTTGGGGTTCGTCGATGGTTTGGCCGCCAATAATGCTCGTGTGTAAGGGTGGGCAGCATTTTTATTTAAAATTTTTGTTGGAGCGGTTTCGACGATTTGGCCCAAGTACATAACGGCTGTCCTGTGAGACAGGTGTTTTACGACGTTTAAGTCATGCGAAATGAACAATATTGAAATATTTTCCTTTTCCTGCAGCTCTTGCAATAAGTTGATTATCTGCGCCTGAATAGACACATCCAATGCGGAAACCGGTTCGTCGCAAACAAGATAACGCGGATGTAGTGATAGAGCCCTAGCAATACCTATTCGCTGCCTTTGCCCACCGGAGAATTCATGTGGGTACCGGTTTATAAAGGAACCAGGTAGGCCCACTTTTTGCATTATTTCTATGACTTTTGACCTCAAGTTTGATCGCTCTGCCAAGCCGTGAACCATCATCGCCTCACCGATAATTCTTTCAACCGTGAATCGTGGATTGAGCGAACCGAAGGGATCCTGGAATATTATCTGCATTTTTGGCCGTAACGCTTTAAGGCCCGGGTTGTCTAGCTTAAGGATATCCACTCCACCAAAAATAATCTCTCCTGAGGTAGGTTTGATGAGGTTTATTGACATGCGTCCAAGCGTTGTTTTGCCACAACCCGACTCCCCAACCAGCCCAAGAATTTCTCCGTGATCTATATCAAGTGAGACGCCATCTACTGCTTTCACAGTCTTCGTGTTTTTAGATAGAAAACCTTCATGAATGGGGAAATATTTTTTGAGGGAGCGAATGCTAATCAGTGTTGTCATTAGAGACTCTCTCCCCCTTCCTCGTAAAGCCAGCACGCGACCTTATGGGTGTTTTCTTTGGTTGTATTTGTGAGCGGAGGCTGCTGTTGGCAACGGGGCATAGCATCTTTGCACCTTGGATGAAATGCGCAACCTTTGGGAAGGAAGGCTGGGTGAGGCACGGCACCGGAGATGGACTCCAACTTTGATTCACTGTCGTCCTTGGGCAGAGAATTGAGAAGGCCACGGGTATATGGGTGCATTGGGTTTTCAAATAGGGAGTCCACGCTTGCCTCCTCCACGATTTTCCCTGAATACATGACATTGACTCGATCAGCAAACTGGGCAACGATACCAAGGTTGTGTGTTATTAGCAGGATTGACATTTCTGAATCTTTCTTCAAAGAAGAAAGCAGACTGAGAATCTGGTCCTGAATCGTAACGTCGAGGGCTGTTGTTGGTTCGTCAGCTATAAGCAAAGCAGGGCGGCATGCAATCGCTATTGCGATCATTACCCTTTGCTTCATACCTCCGGATAACTCGTGCGGGTACTGATCGATTCGTGTTTCTGGGGAGGGTATCAAAACTTTTTGAAGCAGCTTAAGAGTTTGTTTTCTAGCTTCTGCGCCAGTTGCACTTTGGTGTTGGATGATAGCCTCACCTATCTGATCACCTATTGTGAAAATCGGATTAAGTGATGTCATGGGCTCTTGAAAAATCATGCTGATATCGTTTCCACGAACTTTTTGCATCCCAGCCTCGGAAAGACTTAACAAGTCCTGGTTGTTGAATTTAATTTGACCCGAATCAAAACGACCCGGAGGCATTGAAATTAACCTGAGGATACTAAGAGCTGTGACTGACTTGCCACAACCCGATTCGCCAACAATGGCTAAAGTTTCGGCTTGGTTGACGTGAAGGTTGACACCACGGACAGCCTGGACGACAGTATCGTTAGTGTGAAAACTCGTGGTTAAGTTTTCAATATGCAGAAGAGGTGGTCTTGTGGGCATCTTAAATCCGGGATTTGGAATCCCAAAATCGAGACAGACGAATGTTGGGCTATGATTATGTCAGCTTAGTGATCGTGCTGATGGGTATCGTTTTGTTCTGGTCCCTCATCAATGATATCTTCGTAACGGTATCCATCGTCTTCATCAATTTCGTAGCGGGCCAAAGATGGATCGATTTTGTCCGACCATGCATCGATTCCACCTTCAAGGCACTTGGCGTAAGAAAACCCCTGCTGAACAAGCCACTTAACGAAGCTTGGGCTCCGGTCTTGTTTCCAATCAATAAGAATAAGCTCCGCATCTTTTTTGAGGTTTGACAATATAGACTCACTATTTTCCCTGGTGATGAGTTGTGAGCCTTCGATATGAGCAATGTCCCATTCCCAGCTTTCACGCAAATCTAGAAGAATAAGATTAGATCCGCCTGAACTTATTCGAGTATGCAGCTCTTCAGGCGTGATGATAGTTAAATCAATAGATTGATTACCTGGGTCTTCTACTTTTACTTCAGTAATCAACAAAATATGGTATCCGTACTCTGAATGTACAGGCCCAATAATGTTGTTTATTTCCTTTTTTGTGATTTTTTCACCCATCAGTGATAGGGCCGCTTCCTCAGGCATCCAGCCAAGATCACCCTCTTGTTGTTTAGATGGGCACGTGCTATATTTCTGGACAACCTCGTTGAACGGTTCATCTGCATCCAGCGCCTTTTTAGCGGCGACCGCATCTTCTATCGAGTGCGTAAATACTTGACTTGCCCGAATCTGTACCATTTATAAGAATCTCCTTAATTACGATTTTTTTTATACATCATAATGCTCTATTTGGATTATGTCAAAATGTTGATGCTCGAAAAACATAGCCTGGGAAATAGTATCCCTTGACTTTGAAATTTCAATGTAGGGTTTTGAAAAATATGTTTACAATGCAAATCATTAAAAAATGGTCTCTGGTCTTACATCGTGGATCAATTTAATTAACAATTAATTTGGTAAAATTATTTTATGTCATCTCCTTCGTCGGTTAAAGCAATTCTTGCGGCACTTGTAGGTAATAGCCTGATTGCTGTCACTAAATTCATTGCAGCGTCATATACAGGAAGTTCGGCCATGTTTAGTGAAGCGGTTCACTCGGTGGTCGACAGTGGGAACCAATTGCTGCTCTTATATGGGGTCAAAAGATCGAAGAGGCCTGCCGATAGCAAACACCCATTTGGATACGGAAAGGAATTGTATTTTTGGAGCTTTGTGGTTGCGATTTTAATTTTTAGTATTGGGTCGGGAATTTCCTTTTATGAGGGTTTTCATAAACTTCATTCCCCTGAGCCTGTGTCAAACCCGATGATTAACTTTATCGTGCTCGGTTTTGCTGTGATTTTTGAGTCCTGGACTTGCTGGGTCGCTGCAACTGAATTCAAAAAATCTAAAGGTGACCGTGGTTGGGTTGAAGCTATTCGCAGAAGTAAAGACCCAGCTCTTTTTACTGTTTTGTTTGAAGATACAGCGGCACTTCTCGGACTTTTGGTCGCTTTAATCGCCCTTACATTAAGTGAGCATCTGAATCTTCCTGTTTTGGATTCTGTTGCTTCATTAATCATTTCTTTTATTCTCGCTGTTACCGCTGGTCTACTTGCTTTCGAATGCAAAGGATTACTGACGGGTGAGGGGGCTAGCGAAGAGGTGGTTACAGGAATTAAACAAATCATCAACGAAAGTCAAGGGATTAAGCATGTTAATGAAGTTCTGACCCTTCACTTAGGTCCAGAGGATATTCTTCTTAATGTGAGTCTGGACTTTGAAGATGATTTGTCTTCTGGAGAAGTGGAGGAAGCGATATCCATTTTGGAGTCTCGAATAAAACAAATGTTCCCTGAAATACGCAGAGTCTTTATAGAAGCCCAAGGGTGGGGTGCGCACCGCAGGGAATCCAACCGGCAGTCAAAAGTTTAAGCGGTATGTTTAGAGGGTACTTCGATTGGTTGGTGGCCGGACAGCAGGTAAAATCAATTGACTTGTGTTTTATAGTCAATTTGCAAGTACAAAAAAAACCCCAACCCTTTAAAGGGCTGGGGCTTAATTGTGCTTAATAACCAGGCTTAACTGGATATCCATGTCTCTTTAAGGATTTTCCAATCAGCTCCGTCCTTGATCCAGAGAAGTTCCTTTATCCCGGTATCAGAGTATTTATCTGAATTGAATTTTTGGATGAAGTTTAGCTCAATTATATTTTTATTTTGAGCTATTTGTAGATTGCTTGCTTTTATAGAAAGGTTTTTGTTGGCTTTCAATGCATGGAGTCGGCTATTTCTCCATTTGGCGCGATTGTTTTCAAGTGCTTTGAATTTGTCAGAATAAAAAGAAATGTAGGTATTTACATCCTTATTTTCCCAAGCTCTCAACCATGTTGCAAGCTTACCTTTAATTTGTCGCGTGTGGTCAGTTGCATTAATATTTTTAACTCTTGCGTCTACTGGCATCCACGTTTCTTTAATGATTTTCCAAGACTTACCTTTTTTCTCTAAGATGAGTTCTTTTATGCCAGTATCGGTATACCCATCAGATTTGTATTCCTGAGTAAAGTTTACCTCCACTTTACTTTTTCCACTTTGATGTTTCTTAATATTGCTCAACTTGATTGATATGTTCTTATTATTTTTAAATGCCTGTTGTCTTGATGCTTCCCAAGCACCACGGTGGTTTTGGGTTCCCTTATATTCCTTTGAGTAGAACGATGTGTAGGAGGAGATATTTTTCTTTTCCCAAGCGCTAGCCCAGGCTTGAATGAATGTGTCGGGAAGGGTTTCAGTTGCGGATGAAAGCTTCTTGCTCAGGTTTAATGGAATTTTTTTGAGTGTCTTGGTGATTTTCTGAAGTGTAGTATCCTTTTCTTCATTCTTTTGTATCGAAGCACCTTTTGGTTTTAAAAGCTGGTTCTCTTTTTTGGCTAAGGCTATTGGAACATCTTTTGGTTTTAAAGCCTGGTTCTCTTTTTGGGCTAAGGCTTTTGAGAAATCATCAAAACATTTGGATTGTTTTCTCTCGCCATCTAGCGTTGAACAATCGAAGCCAAATTCAGCTGGCGTATTAGACGAGCTGGTTTTTGTGTTCTCGTGACTAGATGATTCATTTGAGGAAATCTTTAGGTCAGGTAAGTAGTTGGATATGGGTTTTAGTTGTAAGTCAGGGCGATGAACTCTAGCTTCATCATAACCTTCAACACCAAATGCAGTGATAGTCACTAAGGCGCCAACTCCGGCACAGGAACTCAATAAAAGTAGACAAAGTAACATCCCTGCCAAATAGACCATTCTTCGCATAACAATACCCCCCAGTATTTTATTTGTTGATTTTTAAAATATCACACTTAA
>Ga0209043_1000873_pt1 | contig 17813 bp, 12 predicted proteins | sample SaaInlV_100m_DNA_3_FD_184654 | JGI IMG/M metagenome (GOLD analysis project Ga0209043, IMG submission 184654) | Marine microbial communities from expanding oxygen minimum zones in the Saanich Inlet - SI037_S4LV_100m_DNA (SPAdes) (version 2) | ecosystem: Environmental > Aquatic > Marine >... | reverse complement strand
TGACGAAAAAAGAACGCAATTGTTATTAAGAGTTCCAAATCTTCCTGACGATGGTTGCCCGGATGGTTTTTCTGAGGATTGTAATATCGTACTTAGAATGGAAGGTTATGATAAGTCTGATTATGAAGGAAAGGTGTTTAAACCACATTGGGAAATTGGTCAGGAATTAGGAATTTTCGACCCAGAGAGAGCCGCAAAATTGAGTGGTGGAATGTTTGCACTTTTAAAAGGCGATGGCGCACGTCTTCACCGAGCTCTTATTCAATTTGCCCTTTCCATAAATAGTGAACGAAATGAAGAAATTCTTCCCCCTCATTTTGTTCGTCCCGATATGATGATGGGAACAGGGACGCTTCCAAAATTTGAAGCAGATGCTTATCGACTTCGTGATGATGATTTATGGGCTATTCCTACAGGAGAGGTCCCTCTGACTAATTTACACGCAGGTGAAATTCTTTCTGTGGAAGAACTTCCAAAGCGTTATATGGCTTATACAGTTTGCTTTAGACGTGAAGCAGGTTCCGCAGGTAAAGACACCAGAGGAATGCAGAGGCTTCATGAGTTTCATAAGGTAGAACTTGTCCGTTTGTGTTCCCCTGAGATGGTGAAAAATGAATTTGAATTATTAGTGAGTGATGCTGAACGTCCTTTGAAAATGTTAGGACTGCCTTATCGTGTGTTAGACCTTTGTGGCGGCGATGTTACTTTTTCGTCAACCCGAGTTCATGACTTAGAAGTTTATTCTCCAGGAACACAGTCTTGGTTGGAGGTTTCTTCTATTGGAATTTTTTCAGATTTTCAAACAAGAAGAGGAAACAGTAGGTTTCGCCGAAGCGATAAAGATAAACCAGAATTTTTACATTCATTAAATGGATCAGGGTTAGCGGCACCTAGAGTGTGGGCTGCCGTAGTCGAACATGGGTATCAACCAGATGGTTCTATCCGAATCCCAGAAGTATTAGTACCTTTTATGGGTGGGCAGACAGAAATTCGAAGTTCATAACTACTTTTCAAAAATATTGGAGTTGAAAAAAATGAAAAATAAAAAGCAAGTAGGTAAAGCCTTAGGTTCTATTCCTAGTGGTCTTTTTATAGTGACCACAAAATTTGAGGGTAAAGAAGATGCAGTTCTTGCTAGCTGGGTAAATCAGTGTGCTTTTGATCCGCCTGAAGTAACTATATCTCTTGGTAAAATGAGAAATGCAAGATTGTTAATAGAATCCTCAGGGGTATTTATAATTAACGTTCTCGGTAAAGAATCTAAAAGTCTTATGAAGCACTTTTTCAAATCACATGAAGGCTCGATTTTTGAAGGACTAAAAACACGAAAAGGGCTTGATGGAGTTAAAATATTAACTGATGCAGTCTCTTACCTTGAATGTCGATTATCAGATGCAGTGGTTTCTGGCGACCATGTTGTTTATTTTGGAGAGGTTGTTGATGGTAAAATGCTGAAGGGTGGAGAACCAAGTTTTCATGTGCGTGACAATGGATTTAATTATTGAGTTAAGCCAATCATTTTTGCTAGGTCATAATTGGTCATTACCCAATAGATTAAGGTTCCAATAAAGGTAATGAGGCTTAGTGCAAGTGCAATTAGTTTGAAAAGTCGTTTTGGATCTTCTTTGTAATACTGTTTAACATCTTCGCCAAAGCTTTCAACAACGCCTTCGTTGGGATTTTTCTTCCATGTGCGATCAATGGCATCTCGGCCATAAATAACTCCGAAAATGACCGCTATGATGAGTATCTCAATGGCACCTATCATTTTTATTCCTAGTTTTTTATGTCAATTCTTGTTTGATAACTTGCGTATCTTATTTGTGGTGGCTTATGAAAGGGTCGCTTGGTCAATTGTTTAGTGTCGCTTTTGGTTTCAATATTTTTTGCGCAACGAAAACCATAATCGTCCAATCTTGAATATGGATAGGCATTATTGCGAAAAGAAGAATAAATAAATCCTGTAAGGTCTCGCCATGACCCACCTCTTAAAACTTTATATTCACCCCCGATCTGGCCCTTTGGATTGATATGATTTTCAGGCTCGTCATAATACTCCCGATCAAACCAATCGTCTACCCATTCTTTAACATTACCTGCCATGTGATGAGCTCCATACGGGCTAGTACCTTCTGAAAATAAATTTACCGGGACCATTACATGGTGTTTAATTTCTTTCGTCCATACTTGACGATAACGGGCGAGATTGTGAGCTGGTGGTTTATTGCCCCATGGGTATATTTTCCCATCTTCCCCTCGTGCAGCTTTTTCCCACTGGGCTTCTGTAGGAAGGTGCTTTCCTTTCCAGCGACAGTATTCAAAGGCACCCTTCCATTTAACATTGTTGATTGGATGGTTTTCGAAACCTTTCCTAGCTTGGAATTTACCATTATAAAAAAGAGTTCCATATTGGTTATCAAGATAATATCCATTTCCGTTATTGACTTCATTTAGAAATAGAGAAAAATCATTTGCCGACACCTCGTAGCGGTCTATATAGTACGAGTCTAGATATGTTTTATGTTCAGGAGCTTCGTCTTCACCATGATCATTAGATCCCATAATAAAAAAACCACTAGAGACAAAAACCATATTTTTTGGCAGGTGTTTCTCTAAAGATGAATTATTATTGGAGTTTGTAGTCTTCTCGTTAGCCAGCGATGTTTTTTGACCAAGCATGCTCCTTGCTTCCTTGGAGAGTTCGTTCTCAGTTGCGAGGTTTAAAAACTGAGTTAAGTGAGGGAAGGCCATTTTCTTTTCTCCAGTCTCCATGTAGATCCAACCAGAAAAAAAATCAACTGCGATTTTTTTTGGAAAAAGAAGAGCGGTATCCTTTAGGTCTTTTAGAATCCCATTTAATATATTTTTGGATCCTCCTTGTAATGCTTTGCGATACCATTTTTTAGCTGCTACGTAGTCGTTATTCAACCAGGAATATAAACCCAGGTTCATGCTGGACAGTGAATCAAGTTGGAGAGAAGGAGTTCCTAGTTTTAAGCCTCGCTTAGTCCAGGCGGTAGCCATTTGGAATTCCCCTTTGCGATAATAAATCCAACCCAATTGGATGTAAGATGGGAGATAGTTTGAGTTTTTTTCCAAGATCCGCCTGTACTCTGCTATAGAACGATCAAGGTCCCCAGTATTATAAAAAATCTCTGCCAAGATTTCTCGAGCTTGGATGTTGTCAGGGTTGCTTGAAATAATTGGATTAACTACATCAATGGCTAACTTGAAATTACCAAGCCTGTTGTAAATTTTTCCCATAGAGATGTGGGCATTAATATCATTAGCATTTGTAGTCGTTAATTTTTTAAGATGTAGCAGAGCACTAATAAATTTTTCTTTTTGGAGGTAAATCTTAACTAGTTGTCTGCGAGCTTGATTGAATGAGGGTTCGATTTGTATTACCTGTAGTAAGGATTCAATTGCAAGATCTGTCTTGGAAAACTCAGTATAAGTTTGGGCAAGATTGAAAAAAGTTGGTGTACTATTAGGATTAGCTTCTAATGCTTTTTTATATTGAGAAATGGCTAATTCAGGTTGTTTTATTTCTCCGTATATATTGGCGAGATTATTGTGTGCTTCAATTGATAGTGGGTTGATTTTTGTAGATGGTTTTAAATAAAAAATAGATTTATGAGGGCGAGCATTTTTATGATACACCATGCCGACATTTGAAAGATAAGCACCTAATGATTTTTTTTTATTTAAACTGTGAGTGAAAAAGGGTGTTTTAGAGTCAAACTGAACACCGAATCTATTTTCATAAAAAGAGTCCGGATATGATGTCCCTAATTCTGTGGTTTCGATGTTTATTCGATCGTTACCCGAATCATATCGAACAAAAAAATGGTTTGGCAAGGCTACACCGTAGAGAGGTAGGCCTAATTGATCCCCAATCATGAGATATAATAGCGAAAGGTTCATGCAGTAACCTAGTTTTGACTTTAACATTCCGTGTAAAAATAATTCATCATCATTTTTTGGTATCCCTCTTTCATCGACTTGTTCGGTATAACGATACCCTTTCTCTTGATGAATAACCTGTCTTAACAAATTGACAGTTTCTAGAGCAGTATTTTCTGGTTTTAATTTATTTTTAACCAATACTACCAACTGACTTATTTCTTTTCTTAATAATTTTTCATCTAATGTTGGATTCCAGTCTTTGGAAATTAAAATCAATGTTTCAGTTAGGTTAATTGTTTCTGCACTATGCTCGAAAATTGAAGTTAGTTTACTTTCAACTGGTTTAAGAGGGGAGCTAGCTTCTGCAAATACATAGCCTGTGCATATAGTCTTAAATAGGAGGGTGAAAATAATTAGCCTGCTGAAATTTAGAGAGACATTTTTTATCATGACTTAGTATCCCAAGTATTAAGGATTAGCATTGGTTTGACTGGAATTAAATACATATTATATCAAATGATTTGAATGAATTTCTAAAATAAACAACCCGATAAAAAATGTGGAAAACATTATTATTCCTTTCTGACCAACCATCCCTCTAAAAGAAGCATTGCGCCTGCTAACATCATGCAATATCTAAATAAAGATATACCTTCGTTTCTACTTTCCAGAATAGATTTTTGGGGATCACTGGAGAAAATAATATTTGCTTTAGGCATTAAATTATTGATCGCTTCATCAGTTATTTTTATTGAGGATGACTCCGTTAGATCAACATTAACAGTAAATGCTCCTGCAGGTTCTGCATTGGAGGGAAGTCTAGGAGGTGAAAAAGGTTTTGATTTTATATTAGAAACTCGAGTACTTCTGAAAAGTTGATATATACCGGGTGTGTAGGTGTCTTTGAATATTATTTCCCCATCTACAGAGGGTGGTATGATAATTTTCCCCTCAGGAGTAACGATGTAAGCTTTATTATTTGTTGAAAAAAGTTTCCAATTGAAAGGCTGACCAACTAATAAGTCTTTATGAGTCAGACTATCCAGTCCCCTTGCCGAGTACTTGACCCAACGCTGAATCCAGGGCAAAAAAGTTGGCTGAATAGGAAAATTATTCCAATCGCGGTCAATACTTGATGCATAAAGGACAACTTTCCCTTTTCCAATATTTGACTCTATCATAGCTGGAAATTCATTATTGAAAACTATAGGAGTGGTAAATTTAGTATTTTCTCTGGCCACGACGCTGTAAAAAGAATGAAATTCAGCACTTTTCATTTCCTCAAGTATTTGTTTTTTGAAAATCTTTAAAACAGGATGTTTGCTTGGTTTAATGAGAAGCCTGAACGGTTCATTGTTTGTTACCACTTGATACACTGACTTTAGAAAGACAGGGAGAATGTTACCCAGTTTTTCATTGTAAAACTTAGCGTCAACTCGATTTCCAAGAGAGATAAATATAGCACCACCACGCAGTACGAATTTTTCCAACTCTTGCTCGTACCCGAGTGGCAGGTTATTTATATTGCAAAGTATGATTACAGAGTAGTCAAATAGATTATGTCTTGAAAACTCTGTCAGCGTGGACACTGTGGGTTGGATGTTTGAAAGCGAAGAAGTGAATGGATTCAAAGCTCTTTCAAGATAAAATGTTTCGCTTTGGTGTTCTATTGTATTTGGATCACCATCTACTAATAAAGTCTTTATAGTTGGATCTGGTTGATAACTGAAGAATCTAATATTGTCGTTAAGAAGAGAGTCATTCTCAATGCGGGCCTCTCCATTTATAGAGTTATTATTCTGGAGAGAAATTGAAAACTCCTTCTCAATTGATGAATTACTAGGGATATCCAGGGTACGCTCTGTTTGCTTTTTACCATTGATCCAGAGGGTTACCTTGAGATCATTGATAGGCTTTGATTGTGAAAGATTGGCTGTTATTACTTTGACCTTAATTACGCGGCTACTGTTTAAAAATTCTTGCTGAATTTCAGTGTGTTTTATAGCAGCCTTATTTATTTCACGTGGCACCTTAGAAACGTCAACTATATTAAACGTGTTCGATGTTATTTCTTTTATAGACGAGAACGCTGTCTCATCCCAACCGTTTTTATCTCGGTCAGTTAGGATGTAAATCAGTTTATTTATTTGCTGAACTTCTTCAAGAAGTACTAACGATTTTTTTATTGCATTACCTATGTCTGTAGTTCGGGAGGTAGGCAGACTTGATTTTAAAATATTTTTTGCTTTGTCAGGGTTAGCGGTCCAACTTAGTAACACTCGACTAGGGCTAGACGCTAAAACGATACTATAAGTACTTTTAGCAGACAAGGAGTGGATGACGCCTAATAATAACTTTACTGCACGGTTATAATATGAATTTTGGTTGGTTTGAGTTGCCATGCTGTATGAATCATCTAGGATAAAAACTATCGCGGTGGAACTGTCATTGCTTAGATTGGTGGAATCGCCAAGAGACAATATTGGACTTGCTATTGCTAAGCTCAGAAGAATTATTCCAAGACAACGAATGAAAAGTAAGAATCTTTTATTTGGCTTTGATTGCTTAATGGACCGATTTTTCGATTGCAGCAATAAAAATATTGCGGAGAAGCTCTGATATTTTTTTTGACGGCGAGCCATCAAGTGAATCAATACCGGAGCAGCGATCCCTAAAATACCAAGCAAGTACAATGGAGATAAGAAGTTGAAGTTCATGGCGCTCAATGTTTTCCTAGGTTTTTTCTTTGCAGTAAATAATAGAGTAGGCCTTGTTCCAGTGGAGTTGATGTTTGAAGGAATTTATAATCGATGCCCAGCTTGGTGCAATGAGAACGGTAGTATTCGATTAGATCTTGAATCGACCTCTGATAGGTTTCTCTAATATCTTCAGGGTCAAGTTCAATGGACGAGTCGTCCTCGAGCGATTCAAAAACAACATCACCCTTAAAGGGGAAAGACACTTCATCAGAATCTAAAACATGGAAGAGGATTACTTCTAATCCTCGCGACACAAGAAGTTTAAGTTTTTTTTCAATACCAGTTTCTTTGGTGAGAAAATCAGAAACTAAAATTATTATACCCCTACTAGGTAATCGTTCCACCATACATTCAATGGCATCTTCAAGTTTAGTAATTCCGTTTGGTGATACTACTGCTAACTCATGAAGAATATGTTTAAAGTGACTTGGCTTAGAACGTGGAGGAACATGTCTTATTAAAGTTTTATTAAATATAGAAATCCCTACCGCATCGAATTGCTTTAAAAGTAGGTAAGAAAGTGAAGCGACCAAGGTCCGAGCGTAATCCATTTTGCTCATGTTGTTTTTTAAATTAGGGGATTCATACCCCATGGATCCACTTGCGTCTAGTAATATAGTTGCTTTTAAGTTTGAGGATTGCTCAAATTGTTTGATTTGGTGTTTATCTGTTTTTGCTAACATTTTCCAGTCGATATGTTTAATTTCATCTCCAGGGCTGTAGTCTTTGTAGTCAGCAAACTCAATGCTCGAACCTGTGTGCTTACTTCGGTGATGGCCCGAAAGTAATCCTTCTACAAGCTTTGTAGCGCGTATATTTAAGGATGCAATCCTTGAAAGAGTTTCTAAGTTGAGTTCTAGAGCCTTTTTTTTCATAGCGAAGAGGTTTTAATTGATTACAAATATTTTTACTATCTTCAATCCTCACATCTAATATTATGTGGACAAATTATTTTTGGCAAACCTAAAAAATAAATTATTTATTCATATTCTAGTTCAAGTTGACATCTTGGAATGGCCTTATACAATGAGTTTAATACAACTGGATAAAATTTAAACAGGTTGAGTTTATGAGTTCTAATCGTTACTGCAAGTGCCATTTTTTCGAGGGGGAGTCAGAGCATTGGGGGCTTCTTGATCGTAAAGCCTTTGCTCATAAAGGTGCATCTCCACATTATACTCCTGATATTGAGGTTTCACCTGAGCACCTCATCCTAGAAGTTAATTTTGATTGGGTTAAGGAGCGAGTTTGGGGTAAAACACAATATAATTTGCTTGTTAAGGGACATGATGTTGAAGAAATAACCCTTGATGCAGTCAATTTAGAGGTGTCACGTGTTTTAATTGGGAGAAAATCGGTAAATTTTGAAAATACGGGAAGAAAAATTATTATCCCATTAAATAAAAAATATCAATTAGGTGATCGAATTAGTATTAAATTAGATCACTCTGTGACCCGCCCTGTTGCTGGAATCTACTTCACTAAACCTGACAACCATCATACAGATCGATTTAAAACAGTTTGGACTCAAGGGCAGGATGAGGATTCTCGTTACTATTTTCCCTGCTTTGACAAGCCAAACTTTAAGCAAACTACCGAAGTTATCATTAATCTTCCAAAAAATATGTTTGGTCTGTCAAATGGGCGTCTAGTTAAAAAGCGCATTTCTCGAACGGGTTCTTCTTTTCATTACAAGATGGAATTGCCGTATTCGACCTATTTGTTATCAATTGTTGCGGGTGAATTTTCAGAGCATAAAGAAACAGTAAAGGGAGTTGATATTAAGTGGTATGTCCAGAAAGGCCGAGAAGAGGAAGGGCAAAATGCTTTTAAGCATACAGGTAAAATTATCAGTTTTTTTTCAGATTATACGGGGTTTAAGTATCCTTATAAACATTATACGCAAATAGCAGTACCCGAATTTATTTTTGGTGGGATGGAAAACTTCACCGTAACTACTCAGACAGATCTTGCATTATTCGATAATCGTGCTGCCTTGGATGGAGATTCGAACGGGCTTGTGGCCCATGAAGCAGCTCATACATGGTTTGGGAATATAGTTACTGCAAAAAACTGGTCCCAAGCTTGGTTGCATGAATCTTTCGCGACCTATTTTGATGCTCTTTATACTCAAAAATCAAAAGGAGATAATGAGTTTAGATATCAACTCCTAGAGAATGCAGAAACATATTTTAGTGAAGACTACTCCTATAGACGTCCCATTGTTACTAATATCTATAAGGAGCCCATTGATTTATTTGATGCTCACCTATATCCAGGGGGAGCAGTCCGTTTGCATCATCTTAAGTCAATTGTAGGAGAAAAACTATTTAAGAAAGGTCTGAAATTTTTTTTAGATCGGCACCGATATGGCCTTGTTGAAACTTCCGACTTTATTAGATGCCTTGAGGAAGTGACCGGATGTAACTTTGATGAATGGTTGCAGCAATGGATATATCGTGGAGGCTATCCAAAGCTGGAGTTGACATTTGATTGGAGTTCCAATGATAAGATGGCTACTGTTGGAATAAAACAAACCCAAAAATCTGATAAAAAAAATGAAGAGCTATTATTCAAAATACCATTTTTTTTAGAGTTTTATTATAAAAATAGTAAGGAGAAGTTTTCTATAGAAATAAAATCCGATAAGGAAAAGTTTTGTTTTCACCTTAAAAACAAGCCACTGTTTTTTAGGATAGATCCGGACTATGAATGTCCCTGTAAAGTTGTTGTTTCTGATGTGCCTCGTCATATGTTTTATGAGCAATTAAAACGTGATTTAGATCCCATTGGTCGTATAGAGGCCGCTTTGGCATTAACTAAAAATTCATCAACAGAAGATGTGAATATTTTGGGAGAAAGGTTAAAGAAAGAGAAAGAGTGGGGTGTTGCCGTTCGTATTGCAAAAGCATTGGGTAAGATAGGTGGAAATGATGCTAGGGACTACTTAATTAAAGGGCTAAAGAATAGTGATCATAAAATTCGTAAAGGAATTATTAGCGCTTTGGGAAATTTTTGTCATGATGAAAAAGCTATTTTGTCTATTCGGCAATGTGCTAAGAATGACCCTTCATACAGAGTAGAAGCTATTGCTCTTCAGATGTTGGGTAAAATTAAAGATAAAGATTCGTTTGTGTTTCTAGAGAGCTCAATCAGCCGTAAATCTCACAATTCAATAGCACAAACAGCTATTTATAATGCTCTCGCTGAGTTGGAAGATGAGGCATCATGGGATTATCTCATAAGAGGAGCAGAATATGGGGCCCACCGAAATAGCCGGCAGGCTGCAATGCGAGCACTAGCAAAACTTGCTCAACGATACCCTTACCGGAAAGGGGAGGTTATTGAACATTTAATCAGATTTGCTCAAGAAAAACGAGGAACGCCAGCCGCGACATTTCGCGGTAAGTTAGGAGCTATTATGGCTATGAAACAATTGGATGATCTATCAGTAGTTCCGGTTCTTAATAAAATAGCCGGAAATGAACCGGATGGGAGAATACAAAGACGTGCCGAAGATACGATTTCGTATCTTAGAGAATCTGCAAGAAAACCAAAAGAAATAAAAGAAATCCGTTCGGAGCTAGATAGTGTTATCGCAGAAAATAAATTACTCCGTGAGCGTGTGGACATGATTGAAAAAAAACACACAGCTAAAACTCGAAAGAAAAAAGGATAAGAAAATGAATCAACCTTTTAATGACCAGCCTGTAGAAACTTTAATAGACAAAGGCCTTATTCAGGAAGGAACAGTTCTTGATCTTCGTTTGAAATACATAGGCGACAAGGGCGTTGAGTACTTATCAAAGTGCGCTAAACTTGTAAACCTTCGTGAATTAAAACTAGAGCGAAATGAGATAACAGACAAGGGAATACAGTTTCTTGCGGAGTCCACCATATTAACTAACCTTAAATATCTAAGTCTTGAAAGAAACTCGATAGGTGATGAAGGTGTTAGATCAATTTGTTTGTCACCTCTTTTTTCTCACCTAACCGAACTTAATTTATGGAAGAATGAAGTTGGATCTGAGGGGGCTAAAGCGATTGCAGACTCACTTGTTCTTAGTAAGTTGCAAAAACTCGATCTTGCAAAAAATAAAATTGGGGATGATGGTGGAAAGGCTCTTGCGGAAAGTCAAACTCTAACGTCTCTTAAGTATGTTGACCTCTTTGGAAATGGAATAAGCGAAGAGACTCAAGGAATTATTAAGGAATCTATCAACTTCAAAAATCTCCAGCATTTAGTTTTGGCATAAACATAGAGATCAAATTTTACGCTACTTATTTCCATTCAATACCTTTGAGTCTTATAGGCAGATCTTTTTTTTTGTCGATATAAACTTCAAACTCGTAGAGCCCATCTAGGTAATTATTTTTAATGAAAGCCGATTCTCCAGGTCCATGGTAACGTTGTGAAAAAATAGAAAGTCTTTGAGCCGTGCGATTACGAAAACTTCTCTCCCATTGCCTTCTTTCAGATTGAATCATTCCTCTTATTTGAGGATAGTTTTTTACTCGGTATTTTAGATAGTTTAAGAAAGTCTCATCGACTTCCAATTGCAATGGCGGCAGAAGTGTTGCCGGAGAAAACTCTAGTAGTGGGCGGTCATCCGTTATAAACTCAGCACTCTTAACAAAAGAACCTACATTTGCTGCATCTGTTAGAAAAAAATCTGTAAAATCCAGAAACGAATTTATACCTATTTGTTGAGCTGATTTTTTAATTTCAGGTAACCGCATTAGCTCATCAAATCTTATTTTGTCAAGATTGATTTCCTCTTTTGACCCAACCAGTAAGACTATTCTTGTTAAAAAGCTATTCCAGATCGATGTATTTGGAAAAGTTTTCTGAAAGGTTTTTAAAATAGATTTGGCATCATCAGATCCAACAAGATGAAGCGGGAGCCATTGCATCATGATGCCATTTTTATTTAATCGCTCGGACGCTAATTCATAAAATTCTTGTGAGTAGAGATTGACAGTTCCTGCTTGAATAGGTGACATCGGCTCAAGTGTTATGACATCATATTTCTTTTTACTCCACCTTGTGAAGGTGCGGCCATCCTGAATATGAATATTGATGTTTTTCTTTCTTTGTGCATTATGATTCCATTTTGAAAAATGATCAGCTAGCGATAATACATTTCCATCTATTTCTATGCTGTCTACTTGCACCCCTGGAAATAGAGACACTGTCCCAGTTGTATTACCAGTGCCAAAACAAATTACCATTACATTTTTTGGGTTAGAATGTAAGACCATTGGTATAAAACCCATCGCTTGCATATAATCACTGCCTCCAATAGAGTCAGATACTGTTGCTGTGCTAAATCCATTCATGTATAAAGTGCGTGCTTTTGATTTATTATCCTCAATAACGCTTAGTGTTGAGTATTCTCCTTCTATGTAATCAATAAGTTTAAGCTGGGACTTGGGAGTATTTATTTCTATTCTTGCTAAATTTTGACTGCCAAGTTGTTCTGTAGATATTGTAGGGTTAGACCATTTATAACCAAGAAAGATGATTGTTGTTGCGAGCAAGGCAGATTTAATAAAATTTTTGCTATTACATTTAAAGTGCATTGCCATTGCAATAAAACATAAAAAGATAAGGATAGAGTAGATGACAAATAAAGACATCCGAATTCCCATTAAAGGAATTAAAATAAAGGGTGTGATTATGGTTCCTAGTGTGGCTCCCATTGTGTTAAGCGCATAAGTACTTCCAAGAGTTTTGCTATTTGTTTTAAATAAATTGATGTTTATACGATTTGCTAGAGGAAAACTTAGTCCGAACCCCAGTGTTGGCAGAAACATAAGTCCGAATGCAAATAGTGATCTAATTCCAATAGTTTTTAATGCTTTGTTATCTAAGTCATAGAACAATTGATCTGCCTTCAATGTCCATTCATGTAAATTTTCAAACAGAGGTAAAATAGAAATACATAAAATCGCAATAGACAATTGTATGAGAAGAAACTTTAAAACGTGGTTTGAATTCCCTAGTAATTTATCAGCTAAAAGACTTCCTAGAGCAATTCCAAAAAGGAATGTTGCCAAGATAAGTGCAAATGAATTTAGTGTTGTTCCCATCGGGAATACTAAAATTCGTGTCCATAATATTTCGCTTGCGAGGGAAGCCATCCCTGAATATGTAAATATAAAAATAAGAAGTAATGATAACTTCCGATCTAAAGTTTTACTGTTTACATCGTAAACCTTGTCTTTTATTACTGAAATTTTAGATGATGGTTTTTTTTTAAAATAACTTTGGAGAGGTGTGCAGAGAAAAAAAACTAAAAAATTCATTCCAATAGCTGTAAAATTAGTTGCGATAACTCCAAAGTATTTTAATGCTATTGTTTGAGTGTAAAGACAACCTGCCACTGCACCGAAAGTGTTTAGGCTATAGAGAGCAGAAATATCAGATACAATGCGTTCGCTATTTTTCCCAATCGACCAACTACCGATTATCGGCAAAGTTGCCCCCATGCATATTGTTGCCGGGAGCATAAGTGCGGCACTAAGAAAAAACTCTATCCAGTGAAGTAGGGGTCCTAATTCAATTGTTCCATCAACTACTGGGGCGTAAAATTGAGTAATAAACTCTAGTCCATAAGGAAAAAATAATCCGTAAAGCCCTATAAACCCTTCAATTATCCCGTAAATCAGGACTAAATTGACAGCTTTTTTCTGTTTGTTCCTATAGCTAAGAAATAGGCCTATTCCCCAAGCTCCTAAGGCTAAACCTGTCATAAAAGAACATAGAACAGCACTAATTGCGTACAGTGTCCCTCCAAATACTAGTGATAATTGCCGGATCCATATAAGTTCATATACCAAGCTCGCTGCACCTGAAATAAAAATGCAGAAAAAAGGTATAAGCCTGGAAGGGGTAGAAGTAAAATAATTCATATTTTTAAATATTTAAAAGTCAGTACTATTCTTTTAAAAAGTTCGAGGCACAGGTTTGCATCTCATATAAAGGAGTGATATTCTGGATGAATTATCCCTTAAGTTATATTTAAGAAACCCATTTCTAACAGATCTTTGGAGTGATTTCATGCTTGTGGAAAAGAAATCGAACTTGTTACTCACTATAGCAATTTTTTTTACTTGTTGTTTGGGAGTAGCTTACGCGGACAGTAAAACTTTTAACACTAATCAAATCCCACCCATTCCTGATGTGGTTGCACGTGTAAACGGAAGTGATATTTCCGCAAAACACATTAAGTTTCAGTTTATGCAAGTATTGAAGAATGTAAGAACACCAATGACATCACCTCAGAAAGACAAGGTTGTTCGTGAGGTCATAGATAAAGAAGTGGTCCGAGAATTAATGTATCAGGAAGGCAAGAAACTTAACTTAATAGTAGACCCAAATATTATAGAAACAGAATTAAAGTCATTGAAGTCCGCATATAAAAATGAAGATGACTTTAAGAAAGCTCTTTTGCAACGAGGCATTACTGAAGAGGACTTAAAAAAATCAATTGAAGTGGACTCGCAAGCACAAACCATTTTAAAGCATCAGGTCAAAGGCTTGGAGGGAATTAATGATAGCTTAGTTGAAAAGTACTACAAGGATAACAAAGAAAATTTTCGTAGACCTACAGCTTACCGGGCGAGTCATGTTCTTATCATGCCTTTTTCTCCAGATCTAATTAAGAATAGTAAAATTGAAGATTTGCAGAATAATAAAAAGGAACTTAGGATCAAAGCTCGAGAAAAAATTCTAGAAATTCAAGGATACTCAAAAAGTGGAGTAGATATAGAGGAACTAGCAAAAAAATACTCTCATGATGAGTCGACCTCTGGAAAAGGGGGTGACTTGGGATTTTTTTATGGCGAGGCATTAGAAAAATCATTTACAGATGCGGTGAAAAAATTAAAAGTTGATGAAATTTCAGATGTAGTTGAAACAAAATTTGGTTTTCATTTGATTAAATTGACAGAAATGAAATCTGGTGAATATGCTCCCTTTTCTGATATGAAAGAAGTTATTCAAGAACATTTGTTTATGGAAGGGGCTCGAGATAGAGTTTCTGATTATATTGTCAGTCTTAGAAAAAAAGCCAAAATTGAAGTTTTTTACTGACAAGAACATATAAGTTTTTAACTTTAAATATCTAGCCTAATGGTACGTAGAAGTAGTTAGATACTAAAACCACTTGCCCGCAGCAACATTTATTTTTATATCTGAAGTGGGTTTTCTTATAAGGAGATTAAAGAATGGCAACATATTCAAAGGAAGCAGATGTAGAAACAGCTCAGGAAGATGACTCTGAAGCAAGAGAAGCACTTAGAGAAGTATTTGGTAATACAGCTCGGTGGTCTTCAGACTTTAAAGGATTTACGGCTGACGTTGTTGTTAATATCAATGGAAGTGAAGAGTCTGGAACGATCACGGTAAAAAACTCTAAAGATATAGAACATTCTATAACCAGTGAAAAGCATAAGGAATTTTTAAGTGAAAATATGGCTTCTATTGCTATGCATAGAGGCCCCCGTTCTTTTGAGGAGTCCGATGGAAAATATAAACTAGCATTTGCTGACGATGGTTCTCATCCCCAGGGAAGGGCAGTCACCATGGGTGGTGACGGAATGAAGTCTTTTTATCGTATTAAAGAAGGAAGAATTCAACAGATTAATCGCACGACTCCTCGTATGTCTTTCACTATCAATGTTGAAGAAAGTGTGAAAAATATAGAGGGTAAGTTTCTCACCCATAAATACACAGTGTATTATTTTCATCCTGAAAAAGGATCGATTAAAGATGTTGAAAGCTATACGGATGACTTTAAGCGAGTGGGAAGCTTTGATTTACCTGAATATCGCAGAATCATAAATGCAGAGAGTGGAACTGTGGAAGCAGCGTTTATGAAACTAGAAAATCACAAAATTTTGTGATTATTTTTTACTAATAAGTTAAGAAAGCCTGCTTAGATTTCTTTGCGGGCTTTTTTGATTAAATTATTGATTGACCGTTGATAATTTTTTCATCACCGATATTCCTATTTTTGGCAATTACGGAATTTTTTATTGTAGAACCGGCACCAATGGTGACTCCTTCCCATAAAATACTATTCTCTACTACTGCACTTCTTTTAATTTTACAGTTAGGTCCAATGACTGAGTGAGGTCCTATCTTTGCATTATCTGCTATATGACAGTTAAGTCCAACCCAAACAGGGGGAAGAATAAATGAACTGTTTAATTCATTTTGAGATATTCCTTTTAAAGACATTTTTTTATCAAGTGCATCGGCATTTACTTCAAGATAACTTTCACGGTTACCCATGTCTTTCCAATATCCATCATGGAGGTATCCAAAAACCGGGATCTTTTCTTCAATCATTTGGGGAAATATATCTTCAGTTGTTCCACAAAATTGACCAGAAGGGATGCGCTTTAAAATTTCAGGTTCCATAATTTGTATTCCGGTAAACATAACACGTTTAGTATTTTGAGGAATCTCCATAGAGGATGCTCCAATAAAATGGGCAATACGGCCATCTTCACAGATTTCTATCGAATTATACTGTTCAGGAGAAATATCTTGTCTGACTACCAAGGTTAACTTGTAATTATTTACTTTGTGGAAATCAATCACTTTATTAAGATTGATATCTGTAATAATATCACTATTAATAAGAATGAAAGGACCATCTTTAAGAAAATTTTCCATTTTCTTTATACCACCCGCTGTACCAAGAATTTTTTCTTCTCGAGAAAAATAAAGATTCAAGTCAGGAGGTTTTTCATTTTCATAATAATCAATGATGGAATCAGGAAGATGATGAACATTGACGGCAATATCAGTTATGTTTGCAGATTTAAGAATATCAAAAGTGTGGGATAGCAATGGTCTTCCAAGGACAGGGAACATTGGTTTTGGCAGAATGCTGGTCAAAGGCTGAAGTCTATTACCAAATCCAGCTGCTAGAACCATTGCTTTCATCGCACTACTGTAAAAAAAGATTTATTTTTAATTATTGGAAAAGGATAAAAAAACATTTTACTACCTTGAAAGGTTTTTGAGCGATGTTATGTATGGCGGTTTTGCTATTCCTTTATCAGTTATTATAGCGGTAACTAGATCGTTAGGTGTTATATCAAAAGCGGGATGGGGAGCGGATGCTCCTTCTGGCGTTATCCGTTTATTATTTAGGGTCATGACCTCATCTTCTGAACGTTGTTCGATGGGAATTTCTTCACCGGAATTGAGGGATAAATCCAGAGTCGAAATGGGAGCAGCAACATAGAACGGAATCTGGTGTTTTTGTGCTAAAACCGCAACCATATAAGTTCCAATTTTATTGGCAACGTCACCATTGCCAGCAATTCGATCAGCCCCCACGACAACGACATCAACCTGATTGTTTTTCATGAAGAATCCGCTCATGTTGTCAGTGATTAGTTTGACTGGAATATTATCTTCCATTAACTCCCAAACTGTTAGCCTTGCACCTTGTAAAAAGGGACGTGTTTCATCAGCCAGAACTTCAATTTTTTTCCCTGCGTTGACGGCAGCACGAATAACACCTAGCGCTGTTCCAAACCCAGCTGTTGCCAGTGCGCCAGCATTACAATGAGTGAGGACAGTACTTCTGTCATTGATTAAAGTTTGACCAAAACTTCCCATAGCCATATTAGATTCGATGTCCTCTTTACAAATATCAACTGATTCCTGCTTAAGCTTTTTCTTTAGTTCAGAGATGCTGAGGGATTTTGATTCTCGCGCAACAGACTTCATTCTTTCTATTGCCCACGCTAGGTTGACAGCTGTTGGTCTTGACTGGGCAAGGTTTAAACACTTATCCTCTAATTGAGTATAAAATTGTTCAAAATTGTCCGCTTGAATCATTTCAGCTGCCAGACTAACACCCATTGCAGCTGAAACACCAATCGCAGGTGCGCCCCTAATAATCATAGTTTTAATGGCGTTAGCTACATCGTCAATGGTTTTGCAGTCTATAAAAACTTTCTCTACAGGTAAACGTGTCTGGTCAATCATTCGAACTATTCCATCTATATATTCAACAGTTTTAATCATTTTAGCTTTCCTAATATAAATGTTCTGCTAGACCAATAGGCAAGAACTAGTTTGTTAAAAATTAAAATAAATTTGTGTGACACTGTTAT
>Ga0209043_1000872_pt1 | contig 17817 bp, 15 predicted proteins | sample SaaInlV_100m_DNA_3_FD_184654 | JGI IMG/M metagenome (GOLD analysis project Ga0209043, IMG submission 184654) | Marine microbial communities from expanding oxygen minimum zones in the Saanich Inlet - SI037_S4LV_100m_DNA (SPAdes) (version 2) | ecosystem: Environmental > Aquatic > Marine >... | reverse complement strand
AAGGCGCGTGTGAGGAGGCACTGCGTTTCACGAGTGCCGGGCAGCTTGGTGGCGAGCCGTACGATGTGGTCATCGTCGGTGCGGGCGTGGTCGGCTGCGGACTGGCGTATCGGCTTTCGCAGTACGACCTTCGCGTGTTGCTTGTCGATCGACTGCACGATGTCGGCGAAGGCACGAGCAAGGCTAACAGCGCGCTTATCCACTCCGGCTACGACGCCAAGCCGGGCTCGCTCGAGTCGAAACTGTTGCACGAGGCCGAGGCCGACTGGCCCGGCCTGGCGGCGCGGCTCAAAATCCCGCTCGACCCTATCGGCGGCATTATGATGGCTGTGACCGACGAGCAGGAACGCCAGCTCGAGGCCGCCGAGAAAAACGCCCACGCCAATCGCGCCATCGACGTGCGCATCCTCAGCGCCGCGGAGATTCGCGAGCGCGAGCCCAACGCGTCGCCGGATGTGCGCGGCGGGTTGCTCGTGCCGAGCGAGTCGCTGGTCGATCCGTTCATGGCGTCGATCGCCTACGCCGAGATCGCCCTGGCCAACGGCGTCGATATTTTACTCGGCGCTGACATCGCCGGGGTGGAACTTGGCCAGCCGCCGGGCGCACCGCTGCATCATCTCGTCACCGCTGACGGCCACCGTCTCCCGGCGCGGCGCATCGTCAACGCCGCTGGGTTGGGCGGCCGCCGTCTGGCGGCCGGCTACGGCGGTGGCGCGTTCGACATCAACCCGCGCCGCGGCCAGTTTTTGTTGTTCGACAAATCCGCGCGGCCGCTCGTGCAACACATCCTGCTGCCGGTGCCCACCGCCCACACGAAGGGCGTGCTGGTGGCGCCCACCATTTTCGGAAACCTGCTCGCCGGACCGACCGCCGAGGACCTGCCGCTCAACGATCCCGCTGCCACGCACACCACCGTCGAGGGCATCCGCCGGGTCTTGGAGGGCGGCTCGCGGCTCGTCGATGGCTTGGCCCGGCAGCCGGTCATTGCCACTTATGCCGGTGCGCGGTGCGCCTGCAGCCAAGGGAGTTACGTGATCCGCCACAACGACGGCGCGCCCGGCATCGTCACGATTACCGGAGTGCGCTCCACCGGGCTGACCGCGTCCATTTCGCTGGCGCGCCACTTGATCGACGGCATGCAAAAAGAGCTTGGCCTCGAGTTGTCGCCGGACAGCGCCGCGCTCGACTCCCGGCCGGACAGCGCCTGGCCCGGCTGGTGGCGGCGGCCGTTTGAGAACGGGGCGACCGATGCCCGCGCCGATCACGGTTGCGCGGTTTGTTTTTGTGAAGTGATCAGCGGGGGCGAAATCCGCGCCGCACTCGACTCGCCGCTAAAGCCCCGCACGATGGATGCGCTAAAGCGGCGCACGCGGGTTTTGAGCGGCCGTTGCCAAGGGTTCGACTGCCAGGTGTCGTTGGCGGAAATCGTGTCGGGCCACACCGGCATCGGCATGGCGCAACTCACGAAAAACGGCCCCGGCAGTGAACTGGTTGCGCCTGGCCAAGCGGAGTTCACGGCATGAGCGGTGGGCAACATTTCAAGGTGGCGATCATCGGCGGCGGGCCGGCCGGCATCGGCGTGGCGGTCGGCCTGGCCAAGCGTGGCATCGGGCCGGTCGTGTTGATCGAGCGCCGCGCCGGGGTCGGTGGCACGCCGATGGGTTACCGCAAAAAACCGGGCGGTGTGCCGACGTTCGTCGAGTGGACGCGCGGCCGGGTGGTGTTCGGCGAGGAACTGGCCGGGCGAATGGCCAAGCGCTTGGCCAAGACCGACACTACGATTCGGTTGAGTGCGCAAGTGACCCAGATTGATCCCGCCGAAAAACGGCTGACGCTGCTCGGGCGGGAAGGCGTGTGCGACGTCACTGCCGATGCCTTTGTGCTGGCAGCCGGTGCCCGTGAGCAAACGCCCGCCGAGAAGGGCTGGCTCGCCGGGGCGCGAACGGCCCGGATCGGTTTCACGCGGCACATCACCGGCTGGCTTGACGGTCACGGGTTGCTTCCCGCGCGCAAGCCGGTGGTGGTGGGCTCGGACCTGATCGCCTACTCGGCGGCGGCGAAGCTCCGGGCAGCGGGCAGCGACGAGCCGGTGATGATCGACCGGCGGCGTAGCCCCAGTGCGGGGTTGTTCGAGCGACTGTTTTTCCGGCGCTGGACGCGCCCTGACTGGTCGGGCGACGTGACGGCTGCCGGGATAAAAGGCGACCGCTCCGCCGCCGGTGTGCAGTCAAGCGACGGCCAGGATTGGCACGGCGACGGCGTGATGATTTGCGGGGAACTCGTGCCGAACACCGAGTTGGCGCTGTTGGGCGGCCTGGCCGTCGAGCTGCCGTCGCGGCAACTGCAACTGGCGCGCGGCCAGGCGCTTTCGGAGCCGGGCTGGTTTGCCGCCGGCAACGTGCTCGGCGGCTTTCACGGTGCGCAGTGGTGCTACTTCAACGGCCGCCAAGCGGCCAGGCGCGTCGCAAATTTTTTGAAGTAGTCGCAGCGAGGGCGCGCACGCTCCCCGATCGCATTGGTATCAGAAGGCCGGCTTGTAGCAGGCATTGCTGGGAGCGGACTGGGTGTCCTCGGCTTTTCCCGATGAGCCGTCCGCCAGGCCGAAGTGTTTGGCGCGCAGCGCGGTTGCCTTGCGATACTCGACGTGGCCATCGGACAAGACGAGATTGCCGCCCTTGAAATGCACGGAGGCGTACCAGTCGGAGGTGGGACTTCGAGTGTGGTGCCAGTAAGTGTACATGTCCTTGCCGCAGCCGCCGAACGACGGGCCGTACGAGGGCCGCAACGCCGTGTAGCTCACGAGCCGGACGGTTTCCTGGATGATGGCAACCTCGGAAGGACTGCGCACGCGATCCATCGACAGTTCCATCACCACGCCGTTGGGTAGATAACTGGTGGCGCTGGTCTTGGTGGCGTCCGAGGCATCTCCCGGTTTTTTCGCGTCGGGGCAGGAGTACACCTCGGTGCTGGGTCGATCTTGTCTTTGGAGGTAGGGCGCGATGGCGTAGAGGCAGTTGTTTCGCCAGTAGGAATTTTGCCTGTTCATGAAGTCAGGAACCTGCGACGCCTTGGGCGGGTACTTCTCGAAATCGTTCTCATAAAGCAGGAGTGCGATGCCGATCTGTTTCATGTTGCCGAGGCATTGTGTCTGTTTGGCCTTCCCCTTTGCCTTGGCCAGGGCCGGTAGCAACAACCCCGCTAGGATGGCAATGATGGCGATCACCACCAGCAACTCGATGAGAGTGAACGCCCTCTTGGTCTTTGTTTTCATTTAGAGGCTTCAGTTTTCAACTCAGCAGCCGTCTTGCCACCGTGCTTGCGGAGGAGGGCTACGATTTCGTTTTGGGAAAAATTTGTTGCGCAATCAAGCGGCGTTTCGCCCTCGAAGTTGATTGCGTTGACGTCGGCCTCGGCCGCGAGGATCAATTCCACGATATCCGGGTGACCGCACCACGCTGCCCAATGCAGGGAGGATGCGCCGTAACGTTCGTCCCGGGTGTCCACCTCGGTTCCGACCACCAGATGCCGGAGTACAACGTCCCTGTTCCCCGCCTCGGCCGCAGCCCAGATGGGCGTCCCTGGCGTTGGGATGGCCGTCGGCTCCGGAGTAACACACCCCGTCAACAACACGGCCGCAATGGTCGTTTGTAGCAATAACTTCATAAGGTGGATGACAGGGGGAGCCTAGAAAAGTGGGCGGAAATTAACAAATCAAATTCTTCAAAATTGTCTTCAGCAGCCAAGTCGCGTTGAGTGGATCAGTAGCCGCGAGTCCGTTATTTGGGCAAGCGTTTGCTTGATGGCCTGCAAGTGGCTGGGGCATAATCTGCCGCGTCTAATGTCTCTCTCAAGCGAACTCTCCCAGCAACACCTCGAGGTGACTCGGCGTTACTTCCTGCAACTCGGAGCAGTCGGTTTTGCCGTACTAAAGCCGCTGCAGGTCCGGGCCGATTCCGATCAAGCACTCCTGAATGAAGCGACGGCTGATCTCGGGTACTTCACGCCGCAGGATGATTTTAGTACGATCGAGCGTGGCGATCCCCTGCCGTACCAACTGCCCTTGGCCAAGCGGCTCGAGGTTGGCTTGGAACGCGAAACTTGGAAACTCGACGTCATCCCCGATTCTAAGAGCAATCCGGAAATGGGCAACCCGCTCTCGAGGGCGAAGGGTAACGCGCTGGATTTTGCGACCCTCTTGAAGCTTGGGGAGAAACGCGCAGTTCGGTTCCTCAAGATCATGACCTGCAACAACGTTGGTGCGCCGCTGGGTATGGGCTTGTGGGAGGGGGTGCCGTTGCGCGATGTCATCTGGGCCACGAAACCGACGGCGAACATCCGGCGCGTGTTCTACTATGGTCATCACAACAACGATCCCGAGCAAATATTCCGTAGTTCACTGCCGGTCGGCCGGGTGCTTGAGGATCCACCAGGAGACAACCCAGTGATTCTCTGTTACAAGCTAAATGGCCAATGGCTCACAGGCAAACGGGGTGGCCCGGTGCGGATGCTGGTGCCCGATGCCTATGGCTTCAAATCGGTCAAGTGGCTCAAGAGCGTTGTGCTCACCAATAATTACCAGGCCAACGACACCTATGCCGGTGCCAACAATGACATCGACAGCTGGATGAAAACCATGAGCCGGTTTCACTACAAACCGGAAAAGGTCAAGGCCGGAGAGCCAATCCCGGTCACCGGCTGGGCACAGGTCGGCGTGGGCGGTTTGGGCAAGGTGCAGATCTGGATCAACCCGAAAGACAACGAGTGGCCCGAGGACGATCCGTACTTCACCAAGGCACCGTGGCGGGACGTGACGATTCTGCCGCCTCCTACCCGTTGGGGCGGCGATTTGCCCGGCGGCAGGCTGCCGGACAACGTGCGGTTTTTTGAAGGGAACGGCCAACCGAAACATTGGCCCATGCGTTACACCCTTGCACACTGGGCCACGTTGCTGAAGGGGATCGCCCCCGGCAATTACGATGTGCGCTGCCGGACCATTGACCTCAACGGAATCGCCCAGCCGATGCCGCGCCCGTTCCGCAAGTCCGGCCGGAACACCATCCAGAGATTCTCGCTCACGGTTGAGGGTTGATTTTTTCCAGCTTGCTTCACTTGAGGCTTGCCCGGGATGTCGCTGGGTTAGAGTATTCGTGCCGTCTTTTTTTGTGAGTCCGTTCATTCCGTTGAATTTCCGCCGCCTGGCCGAGGCTACCGTTTTGGTCGGCGCGTTGGTTGTCGGTTTGGCCAATCCGGAGGCGGCGGGAATCGATTTCAATCGGGACATCCGGCCGGTGCTTTCTGAGAACTGTTTCCAATGCCACGGACCGGACGCGGCTAAGCGCAAGGCCGGTCTGCGTCTTGACACGCGCGAGGGCGCGACCGAGGCGCGCGGCGGCGTGCCGGCAATCGATCCGGCGGACTTGCCCAAGAGCGAGCTGCTGGCGCGCATCACGGCCACCGACCCCGACACGCGGATGCCGCCGCCGGAGGTAAACAGCCGCCTGGCCCCGGAGCAGGTGACGCTGCTGAGCGAATGGGTCAAGGCCGGCGGCGAGTATGACCGGCATTGGGCGTTTAAAAAACCGGTTCGCCAGCTGCTGCCCAGCTTGGCGGCCAACCGGCGCGCGTGGGCGAAAAACGCGGTCGATGTTTTCATCGCCGGCAAGCAGGCGGAGGCGGGTGTCACGCCGTCGCCGCAGGCGGCCAAGGCGACGCTGCTGCGCCGCGTGAGTCTCGACCTGACCGGCCTGCCGCCGTTCCCGGCGCAGATCGCTGCGTTTGTCGCGGACACAAGTCCGGACGCGTTAGAAAAGGTGGTGGACGCGTTGCTGCAGTCGCCGCACTACGGCGAGCGCTGGGGGCGCCACTGGCTGGACACGGCGCGCTACGCCGACTCTGACGGCTACAGCCACGACGCAGGCCGGTCGATGTGGCCGTACCGCGACTGGGTGATCGATGCAACGAACCGCGACGTGTCGTTTGACCGGTTTGTCATCGAGCAGCTCGCCGGCGACATGCTGCCCGACGCCACGTTACCCCAGCGCATCGCCACCGGGTTTCACCGCAACACGCAGATCAACACCGAGGGAGGTGTGGACAAGGAGCAATTCCGAATCGACTCGATTTTTGACCGCATCGCCACGACCGGCGAGGTGATGTTCGGCCTGACGCTTGGCTGCGCGCAGTGCCACGATCACAAGTTCGACCCCATTTCGCAGGCCGAGTATTACCGGTTGTTTGCCTTTTTCAACAACGCTGACGAGCCGCGCATCGAGGCGCCGACGGCCGAAGTCCTGGCCAGGCGCGCCGAGCACGGCGCGCGCGTGAAGCAGCTTGAGACTGAGTTGAGCGCCTTAGCCAAGGAGGATGCGAAGCGCAAGCCGCTCGGGGCCAGTCTAGCCAAGCTTAAAAAGGCGCGGCCAAGCGCAGCGACGACCTTGGTGATGGCCAAGCGCGGAAAGCCGCGCACGACTCGCCGGTTTGTGCAGGGCGATTTCACCCGTCCGGCCGAGGAGATGCAGCCGGGCACTCCGTCTGTATTGCACCGCCTGGCCCAGTCGGACGGGAACCGGCTCGACTTCGCCCGCTGGGTCGCCGATCGCAACAATCCGCTGCTGGCGCGCGTGGCCGTCAATCGCATGTGGCAGCACTTTTTCGGGCGCGGGATCGTGCAGACGGAGAACGACTTTGGCTCGCAGGGCATCCCGCCGACGCATCCGAAGCTGCTTGACTGGTTGGCGGTGGAGTTCATGGAGAACGGCTGGAGTCAAAAACAGATTCACCGGCTGATCGTCACCTCGGCAACGTACCGGCAGGCATCACTGCGCCGCGCGGATTTGGAGCGCGTGGACCCTTACAACAAGTGGCTCGGCCGGCAGGCGCGCTTCCGCCTGGACGCCGAGGTGGTGCGCGATTTGGCGCTGGCCTCGAGCGGTTTGCTCAGCGCGAAGATGGGCGGGCCGGGCGTGTTCCCGCCGCAACCGGAGGGCTGCATGGATCTTGGCCAGCATCGTAAAACGTGGAAGGCCAGCATTGGCGAGGATCGTTTCCGCCGCGCCGCGTACACGTACCGCTGGCGCAACACGCCGCACCCGGCGCTGAAGGTATTCGACGCCCCGGCCGGGCTGGCCGCGTGCACGCGCCGCCTCCGCTCGAACACACCGCTGCAGGCACTGACGCTGATGAACGACCCGGCGTTCGTTGAGTTGGCGGTCGGCTTGGCCAAGCGTCTGATGGCGGAGGCTGACAGCGCGGCGAATCGCATCCGACTCGGCTTCCAGCTTTCCCTCGGGCGCGAGCCGGACGCAGAGGAATTGCAACTGCTCATCGACTTGGTTGAACGCCAGTGCAGCGAGTTTGCCGCGCAACCCGCCGAGGCTAGTGCGGTGGTGGCCAAGGCCAAGCCGCTTGGCCAAGCGCCGAAGCCAACCGGCGACGACGCAGCGTTGGCGGCGTGGACGATGGCGGCGCGCGTGCTACTGAACCTCGACGAGACAATCACCCGCGAATGATGAACGATTTAAAGGACAGCCAAGCGCAGCAAATGGATTTACAACAGGCCACAAGGCGACATTTTTTCAGTCAATGCTCGATGAGCTTGGGCTCGATAGCGCTGGGTTCGCTGCTCGGCGGTGACTTAGCCAAGGCGGCGAGTGTGAACCCGTTTCAGCCCGGCGAGCCGCACTTCCGGCCGAGGGCGAAGAATGTCATTTTCATGTTCATGGCCGGCGGCCCGTCGCAGTTTGAGTTGTTCGACTGGAAGCCGGAACTGGCCAAGCGCAGCGGCGGCGATATTCCCGACTCGTTCGTCAAGGGCAAGCGGTTCGCCTTCATGAACAGCAGTTTCAAGAATCAGAAAAAGCTGCTTGGCTCGGTGAAAAAATTCCGGCAGCACGGGCAAAGCGGCATGTGGTTCAGCGACAACATCCCGCACATCGGCGGTATTGCCGACGAGATGACGATGTTCCGCACCTGCAAGACAAACCTGTTCAACCACGCGCCGGCCAAGCTGTTCATGAACACTGGCACCGGGATTTTTGGCCGGCCGAGCATGGGCTCATGGGTGACGTACGGCATCGGCAGCGAGACGCAGAGCCTGCCGGGATTCGTGGTGCTGCATTCCGGTTCGCGCGGCCCGCGGGGCGGGGCGGCCAACTGGTCGAGCGGTTTTTTGCCGACCACGTATCAGGGGGTGCCGCTGCGCGGCTCGGGCGACCCGATCCTGAACCTGGCCAACCCGGCCGGAGTCAGCCGTGAGCGTCAGCGCGCCTCGATCGACATCATTAACAAACTTAACTTGAAGCGACTCGTGGCGACCGGTGATCCCGAGATCAACACGCGCATCGCCTCGTACGAGATGGCGTACCGCATGCAGTCCAGCGCTCCGGAGTTAATGGATCTCTCCGGCGAGTCCAAGGCGACGCTTGACCTGTACGGCATCGAGCCGGGCAAACCAAGCTACGCTAACAACTGCCTCTTGGCGCGGCGCCTCGTGCAGCGTGGCACGCGATTTGTCCAGTTGTACCACGCGAACTGGGACAGCCACGGCGGCCCGGGCGAGACGTTGACCAAGGACTTCGACAAGGTGACACACCAAGTCGACCAGGCCAGCGCGGCGCTGGTGAAGGATCTCAAGGCGCACGGGATGCTCGACGACACGCTGGTGATATGGGGCGGAGAGTTTGGACGCACGCCGATGAGCGAGGCACGGCAAACGGCGGGCCGCAACCATCACATTGACGCGTTCACCATGTGGATGGCCGGCGGCGGCATCAAGCCCGGCAACATCGTCGGCGAGACGGATGAGTTCGGGTTCGACGCGATCGACCGGGAATGCCACGTGCACGACCTGCACGCGACCGTGCTGCACCAGCTCGGGCTGGATCACAAGCGGCTGACCTTCCGTTTTCAGGGCCGCGACTTCCGGTTGACCGACGTCCACGGCAACGTGATCCCGGAAGCGCTGGCGTAGCGGAGGTGTTAACTTGTCCAACGGCCAACGGGTGATTTTCATAACCATTTATCTCGGAATGGCGTTTGACATATGTTCGGGTTGGTTGGTCGGCGGGTTGGCCTGTGATCTTGGACGAGTAAAATGGTGAAAAACGGAGGAAAATTGGTATTGGCAGTGGTTGCCCTGGGCATGCTTTCGGTGTCCACAGAGATTGCGTGGTCGGCCGAGAACCCGTATCTCGCCATCAGTGAACGCAATGCGTTTAACCTAACAAGCGAGCCGCCACCCACGCGCGAAACCGCCCCGCCCGAGCCGCCGAGAAGTGAGGATATCATGCTCACCGGTATTTACCTGCACAAGGGTGTGGAACGCGTGGCATTGGCACGGGTCGATACCAAGAAAAAGGCCGAGCCCCCCACCTACCTGCAATTGGTGGCCGGCGAAAAAAAGGATGGCATCGAGATAGTCTCCATCGACAAGGCAACTGGAAAAGTTACCATCAAGGAGTTCGGTGAACTTCGCAGCCTGAGTTTTAAGGAAAACACCTTCAAGACATCGGTGGCCAAGGCACCCCGAAAAACCTCCTCGAGAAGTTCCTCCTCCAAGTCATCCAGTTCCAGTGCCGCTGCCAAGAAGGCGGCCGAGATCAGGGCATCCATTGAAAAGAAACGAGCCGAGGAGGCGGCCAAGCGCTCAGGAGGCGGCAGCGAACGATCATCGCGGGATGAATTGCGGGAGCGCTTTGCCAACATGTCGGATGCGGATCGGCAAAAGTATGCGCAACAGATGCGCGAACGTTTCAGCAGCCAGAGTCGGGGTAGCGAGAGGAGTGACCGGGGTGACCGTGGAGGGAACAGCGACGGCCGTCGCGGACGCGGACGGTAGGCTTCCATTTAATCTTCCACCGGCCAAGCGCTTGGCCAAGCGACAAAAAAAGCGGAGCCGCTTGGCTCCGCCTTGGGGATTATCCAGATTATTCCGCGATGGAAACTTCGTAAGGCTTGCTGGCCTCGACTTTCGGCAACTCGACCTTGAGCATGCCGTTCTTGAACTCGGCTTTGATCTTGCCGGTCTCAACGGTGCTGCCCAGTTCAAACGAGCGGCTGAACTTGCCGTAAGCCCGCTCGTAGCGGTGGCCAAACTCATTGCTCTCGCTCTTCTCAGCCTTGCGCTCGCCGGTTAGCGTCAGCACGCCTTCCTCCACCGTCAGGTTCACATCGGCCTTGGTCAGGCCGGGCAGGTCGGCGGTCAGCGTGTAGGCGTCGCTTGACTCGACGATATCCACCGCCGGGTTCCACTCGCTGATTTTGGGTGTCTTGGTTGGGGTGCCGAACGAGTCGTTGAACAGACTGCCAAACACATCCTCGAACACCGTCAGCGGATTTTCATTTCTTCTCGTACATTTCATCATCATCATTTTTCCTTTCTATTTTAGGGTTTCGGTTTCTATCGAACCAACTGCCCAACTTAATGCAATCCGCGTGCCAAGCGATTCGAGCTAAAAATGGTCAAAAAATTGGTTAATTTGCTAAAAAAAGCAATTATGTGACATAATGACACAGTATAAATGAACTCGTTATAGGGACAATATGACCCTATACGCCCGCTTGGCCAAGCGGCCGAAGTGGCCTTTACTTTACAGGGTTGCGGGTGCGTGCGCATGGTTTGGCGCCGTGAGCTTGGCTTATTTCCTGAGGCGTGTGGCGATGCTGGTGCCGTTGGTGCTGGTGATCAGTTTCCTCGCGTTTTGTCTGGTGCGAGTCGCGCCGGGCGGGCCATTCGACAAGGAACGCGCGCCGGCCTCGCCGGACATCGAGCGCAATCTCAAGGCCAAGTATCACCTCGACGAACCGTTATGGCAGCAGTACCTGCGATTCGTCGGCGTCGGTTTTGAAAAACAGGACGGTGAGTGGCGGGCATTCGAGGGCGGCTTGGTGAGGGGCGACTTCGGGCCGTCGCTGAAGTATCGCAACCACTCGGTCAACGACATCATTGCGCAGGGGTTGCCGGTGTCGTTGTCGCTGGGGCTGTTGTCGTTTTGTTTCGCGCTTGGCATCGGGATTCCGCTGGGCGTGTGGACGGCGATTCGCCGGGGGCGCTGGCAGGATCATGTCGGCAGTTTTTTTTCCATTCTTGCGGTGTGCATCCCGGCGTTTGTTCTGGGGCCGGTGTTGATTGTCTTGCTGGGGATTCGGTGGCCGGTGTTCCCGGTGGGACTTTGGGGCGGGCCGTGGCACGTGATTCTGCCGGCGATCACGCTGGGCACCTACTTCGCCGGAAAAGTTTCGCGGTTGGCCCGGGAGGGGATGAGCCAGGCGCTGCAGTCGGACTTCATCACCACGGCGCGTGCCAAGGGCGTGAGCGAAACGGCGATCGTGTTGCGGCACGCGCTGCGGGAAGGTCTGCTGCCGGTGGTGACATACAGCGGGCCGCTGCTCGCCGACCTGTTAGTGGGATCGTTCGTGGTGGAAAACTTGTTTCAGATTCCCGGCATCGGGGTGTTCCTCGTGAACAGCTCGATCAACCGCGACTACACGATGGTGGTCGGGCTGGTGATTTTATATTCGGTGATGTTGCTGACGCTCAATCTGGCGGTCGATGCCGTTTACGGTTTACTGGACAAGCGGGTGAAATATGGCTGAGGCAACGCATCAACTCGGCCAAGCGCTTGGCCAAGCTCAGGAAACCGGTGAGTCGCCGAACCGCCGCGCCTGGCTGCGGTTCCGCGACAACCGTCCTGCGATGGTGGCGTCGGTGTTCCTGCTTGGCCTGATCGTGCTGGCGCTGGCTTGGCCGCTGGTCTCGAGCCAAGGCGATGTGCACAGCGAGGCGCAATTCGCCGCGCCAAGCGCCGGGCATTGGTTTGGCACCGACGTGCACGGGCGCGACCTGTTCGGGCGGGTGCTGGCTGGGGCGCGGATTTCGCTGATCGTCGGCTTGGTCGGCGCGCTGGTGAGCCTGGTGATCGGCGTGCTGTGGGGTGCGACGGCCGGCCTGCTCGGCGGTCGCTGGGACAACATGATGATGCGCACGGTGGACGTGCTCTACTCGCTGCCGTCGATCATTTTTGTAATTGTGATCATCACGACGCTGGAGGGGGTGTTGCAGGGCTGGCTGCAATCGGCGTTCGGCGGTGGCAGCGGCGAGACGGCGCGGATGCTGTTGCTCTACGCCGGCTTAGGCGCGGTGTCGTGGCTGACGATGGCGCGCATCGTGCGCGGGCAGGTCCAGGCGTTGCGCGAGCGGCAATTCGTCGAGGCGGCGCGGTCGCTTGGCCTCGGCACGTGGGCGATCTTGTGGCGGCACATTCTGCCGAACGTCGTCGGCGTGGTGATTGTTTACCTGACGCTGACGCTGCCGGCGGTGATTCTGTACGAGTCGTTTTTGAGCTACCTCGGGCTGGGCATCCAGCCGCCGAGAGCGAGCCTGGGGTCGCTGATCGCGGAGGGCGCAGCGCAGATCAACCCGATACGAGTCTACTGGTGGATGATCGTCTACCCGGCTGGCTCCCTTGCGGCATTGTTGATGGCACTCAACTTTCTCGGCGATGGACTCCGCGATGTATTCGATCCCAAGGTAGACAAGGATCGTTGAAAGGCCAAGCGCTGGCCAAGCGTTTTTTTCGCCGAGAAAGAAGAAATGGTCGGGAGCGAGAGATTCGAACTCTCGACTTCCTGATCCCAAACAGGGAGTGCTCTACTCTTCGAATCTCATTAAAACCAATGAAAAATATTATATTTTGATACGATTTAAAGCTGTGTCAATGCTGACATATCGGTCATTGTTATTAATGAAAAAATGTCTTTTATACTGTTTTTCGGCTTATTAAAGCTCACTTAAGACGCTGACTCGAAACAATAGGTTCGTTTTCAACTGAATTCATTTCCCTTAAACTTTAAATTCTTTATGCATCTTGCCGCCCTGTGCTTTTTTTACAAAATTAATCTAATAGTGCCAAGCTTTGAAGCGTCCAGTTTTAGTATCTGCCTCAATGTTCACACGGTGTAGCAAAATTGTAACAATTTTTATTTTGTGATTTTATTCGATTTAAGTAAAATATGCTTTTTATGCTTAAGTTATTAGAAAATTATAAAGAATATAAATCCGACCTAAGTTCTTCTCAACTAGACAGAATTAGACAGTTAGCAAAAGGTCAAAAGCCTGAATATTTATTTATTTCATGTTCTGATAGTAGAGTGATGCCAAACTTATTCACAAAATCTGAGCCGGGATCATTATTTGAATTGCAAAATGCGGGTAACATAATTCCTGCTTATGGCAGCCGAAGCTGGCCGAGGAATGGTGGCAACAATAGATTATGCTGTTTCAGTATTGAAAGTAAATAATATAATAATTTGTGGGCATACTTTCTGCGGAGCTATGCAAGCCTTGTTCGATCCTGAAACTCTAAACAAATTACCGGATGTAGCAAAGTGGCTTGAACATTCAGAAGTCGCAAGAAGAATTGCTCACAATGAAGTTCAAGATGGAGATAAGATAAAGCTGACTAGAGCTGCGGTTGAGGCAAATGTTGTTGTCCAAATGAATAACATTGCAACGCATCCATCTGTAGCAAGAGCAATTGCTTGTAATTCTATCAATTTAAATGGATGGGTCTACGATTTGGAAACAACAGATATTTTAGTTTACGATAAAACACATAAAAGATTTACAGAAGCTTAAAATTAGTACATTAATGAAAAAAAACCTAAGAGGTGATTTATTTGGGGGATTAACGGCAGGTATCGTTGCTCTTCCCCTTGCCCTTGCTTTTGGTGAACAATCAGGACTTGGGGCAACAGCAGGGCTTTACGGTGCGGCTTTCATTGCTTTTTTTGCTGCAATGCTTGGCGGCACATCTACTCAGATATCTGGGCCTACCGCTCCGATGACAGTTTTGAGTGCTTCGATTATTAGCGCTATTCTTATAGATAGAGAGGGCGATTTAAACCAAGCCATGCCATTAATTCTACTTGTTTTTGTATTAAGTGGTTTAATTCAAATTCTTCTAGGGTTAGCAAAATTGGGTACTAATATAAAATATATTCCAAAACCCGTTGTATCAGGATTCATGTCCGGAATCGGAGTCATTATTCTCATTACTCAATTTATGCCCGCTCTCGGTTACAATCCGAAAAATGACAATGAACTTATCAAAACTCATGAAGAAAAAGCCAGAATTTCATTAATGAGTAACAGGTTAGACGAAGTTAAAGAAAAATTAGCGAATGATATAAATGAAAATAACAATCCTGTCAATTTACCCGTAGATTTTACAAATGAAGATATTATAAAAGAGTCTAAAAAATTAATTAATGTTGATAGCGCAGGTGTAATAGGTTCACTGAAATATTATTCTAGAGCTATTTCTAATATTGATTATACAGAAGCTATAATTGCTATTATAACAATAATTATCATATATGGATTTAAAAGAATAACAACACTTGTTCCCAGTGCGTTAGTCGCCTTAATAGTTATCACATTAGGAGTTACGCTTATCGAAATAGAATATACTGCAATATCTGAAATTAAGGCAGGCATACCAAAGTTAAATTATAATATATTTTCTATATCTGAAATTCTTTCTCTGGCTCCCTATGTTATAATGGCACTCTTACTTTCACTTTTGGGTGCTATTGATTCTTTATTGACAAGTTTAGTTGCCGATAACATGACAAAAACAAGGCATAGTCCAAATAAAGAACTAATAGGACAAGGAATAGGAAACAGCATCGCTGCGATATTTGGAGGTTTACCGGGAGCCGGGGCTACTATTAGGACTGTAGTTAATATTAAAGCAGGAGGTCAGACAAGACTTTCAGGGATGATATCCGGCATACTCCTTTTTTGTGTTATCCTAGCCCTGGGACCATTAGCTTCAAAAATACCTGCAGCTGTTTTAGCCGGTATTTTAATAACCGTAGGAATAGATGTTATGGATATGCAAGGATTTAGAGAACTGAAATTAATGAAGAAGGAAGACGCAGTTGTATTGCTAACAGTATTAGCACTGACTGTTTTTTGGCAGCTTGTTTATGCTGTAGCTGTAGGTTTTATTATCGCACTATTTCAGTTCATAAAAAAGACTTCAGATATGACTGAGAGTACTTTTAAAATAGACAATTCTGATGTCGATTCTGGCATAGTTCAGATAAGTTTGAAGGGGCCTGTGTTTTTCGGGAATTCATTATTTCTAAAAGAACTTTTCTCAAAAATTTCGACTAAAACTAAAAAATTAAAAATTGATATGACTAGTAACGAAGATTTAGATTATAGCTCAATATCATCAATAAGAGATGTATTATCAGAACTAAAAAATAAAAATATTAAAGTGGAATTTACTAATTTGAGTGAAGATACAATTAACGTTTTTAATAAATTTAAACTCATATAAACAAGTTTATAGGTGTTAGGCGTCGAATTACTCAAAGTGGCGCAGTGTTATCGCTAGTCTGGATAGGTTGGTTATTTGATCTATCTCGTAGATCAGAGCAATGCAGTGCGATTAATGATCTCTTATCCGAAGTTATCTTACACAATAGACATTATGTGCACTATGGCCAGGTGAGAACGAAATGGTTCTAATTCTATATTAAGTTATTTAATTAACACCCATACTCTTTTCAGGGGGCTATAATTTTTCATATGGAGTGTCTGCCAAATGTTTGCCAGTCGCTTTTGCTCTTGCTCGACCCTCTTCACAACTCTGGAAGATATCAGCTTCCGTTCAAACTCTGCGATGCTGGCCAGCAGTTGCCATAAGAGGTACTTTAAGTGGTGTGGGATCAGAGGTGTCGATTGCCTCGTCAAGACTGACCAAATCAGCGCTAGCTTCTTCGATTTCTTCGCTGAGCTTGAAGAAGTCGCTCATGCTGCGAGTCAAGCGGTCAATCTTGGTGGTCGTTCCAACATCACCCTTCCGCAGCGCTTTGATCATACTTTGCAGTTCTGGACTGGCCTTATTTTTGCCACTAATTGACTCAGATTGTGACTATTTCAAGCCAAGAAGACACAGTTCTCCCCACTAGATTTAGTAAATTAGAAAAAACATGAAGAAAAGAAATGGTCGGGACGGAGAGATTCGAACTCTCGACCTCCTGATCCCGAACCAGGCGCGCTACCAAGCTGCGCCACGTCCCGACCAACGGGCCGGGCAGTATGCCGGTGGCGCGGGCGCTTGGCAAACGGTTTTTGGCAGCTTCGTGCACGGTGTTTTTGTTGCTTGTCGGCGTGCGGCCGTTGACCCGGGACGGTTTAGTGTTTAATGATGCCCGGCCCTATGAACGAGGACATCCGCCAATTACTGGTGCTTCAGGATCGCGACGCCAAGGCCAACCGGCTCGAGGCCGAGCTCGAATCCATCGACCCCGAGCGCGAAAAGACCAGGCGAGAGAGCATCCAGACCCAGCAGATTCTGGATCAAGCCAAGCAGGGACAAATGCAGTTGGAGGTTCGACGGAAGGATTTGGAGAACGAGGTGGAGTCCCGGAAGGAGCAGATCCTAAAATTCTCTCAGCAACAGCTCGAGACCAAAAAGAACCTGGAATACCAGACTCTTAGCCGAGAGATCGAACATGTTCGGGAGGCCATCTCGGAAATTGAGGAGCAGGAGCTCGATCTGATGGAGCAGCAGGATGCCTTCAAGTCGAAGCTTGCGGAGGCCAGGCAGGTGGCCGAGGCGGCCAAGTCGGGCGAGGCCCAAATACTATCCGACCTCGACGAGCGCGAAAAAAATATTGAGAGCGAACTGGACGAGCTGGATGAAGAGCGCGATGAGATCGTTTCAAAAATTAACAAAAAAATGGTCGCGCACTACGAACGACTGCTGGACACCAAGGAGGGCAAGGCGATAGTGGGCGTGGATCACGGCAGTTGCGGTGGCTGCCACATGAAGTTGCAGACGCAGGAAATCGTCAACGCCAAGAGCGGGCGCGAGATGGCTACCTGCACAAACTGCGGTCGGCTCATCTACTACACGCGGGAGATGATCATGGCTGACGAGTTGGACTAAGGGTCAAAAATCCGCCGTCGCCGCAAAAGCTGTAACCGACGTCACTCCACGAACGACTAGTCATGCGACCGGCGACATGGCTGGGATGGGAAATTAAACATCATGAAACTAAACAAGATAATTGGAATGACGGCCGCCCTGTTGATCGGGGTGGGGACTGTGGCTACAAGCCACGCGGATGGTGAAAAGGCAAAGCGAGATCAACGCAGCGGGCGAAGTGATCAGGGTGCTGATCGTCACCGGGATCATCGCAAGCAGGTAGTTTTGTCTAAGGATGAAGTCACCAAGCGGTATGATAAAAACGGTGATGGAACACTTGATTATCGTGAGAAGATGGTGTTCATCCGCAGCCTCGGTGAGGATGAGCGTGCCGCTTATCGCAAAGAATTTTCACAGGTAGGTCAGGGCCGAAGCGATCGGGCAGGTGGCGAGCGTGAGCATGGCGATAACAAAAGACAGGTCAGCCGTCGTGGAATGCAGGGTGGCCCTCCGGCGGGGATGCGGGAGATGATGCAGAAGCGAATGGGCGGAGCCAAGGGCGGCGGACGTGGCCAAGGTGACCCCAAGGCCCGTGGTGGATCTCGCGGCGGAAGTTGCGAGAAATGCGGCGCCAAAAAGCGTGGCGGCGACCAGCGCAAGCGCGGTGGCGACAAGCGTCGCGACGGCAGAAAAGATCGCCGAGGCAAGCGCGGTCATCGCTGATAATATTTAACCGCTTGGACTGGTGCCCCGAACGCTTGGCCAAGTTTTGATTTACCGGAGGGCAGGCATGCTTTAGAGCGTGTCTGCTTTTCGTTTGCCGCGAAGTGACTTTTTTCAGTGATGATTTTGACAACAAAAAAAATGAATTTGG
>Ga0209043_1000864_pt1 | contig 17901 bp, 16 predicted proteins | sample SaaInlV_100m_DNA_3_FD_184654 | JGI IMG/M metagenome (GOLD analysis project Ga0209043, IMG submission 184654) | Marine microbial communities from expanding oxygen minimum zones in the Saanich Inlet - SI037_S4LV_100m_DNA (SPAdes) (version 2) | ecosystem: Environmental > Aquatic > Marine >... | reverse complement strand
AGACGAAAAACCATTTGCAAGCCAATGAGAGATAGTTAGTTTTATAATTTAAAACTCCGTTCGATGGTTTTTTTCGTTGTTTCGGATACTTTTGCAAAACCCTAGGAGTTAACTTTTTAGGCATTATCAATATAAATAAGTGAGAGGCTAATAGTTAAATAACAAGTATCTTTCAGATGGCAGTTATTTTTTTATTTTTGGATAGGATTGGCCTGCGTCCAGTAAAACCCATTTTTCAGAAGTGTCTCCGACAATTAAATCTAGATAATCGTCTAATTGGATGAATTTGATGGTGTCGGGTGGAAGTCTTAATCGTAATAGTTTTTTCTGATGGCGTCCTTTAAGCGAGACAAAGTTTCCTTCAATTTTTTTGACCAAAAACACATCGTTGAGTGTGTTTTGAATAACTGGTGGATCTTTAAGGATTCGAGATGATTCGTTGTCGAGCAGTTGGTTGAGCTTGAGGCAGCGTTCTTGTTTTTCGCACAGCTGTTTCAAAAGTTTTGAAATGTTTATGTCTGTGAGCCCATGAGAGATTTTTTTTATGTCGAGCCAGTCAAAAAAAGAGTATATTTCAAAAAGAATATGATTAATTTCTGTTTTTTCTGTAATAGCACTAAAAGGTAGGTAAGCCACAATGAAGTGACTAAGGTGAGATGGTTCAATGACGCCGGGGTCTGCAATTAAACGAGGTGTGCCTCCTTGTTTTTCGCTTGCCAGATCGCATTCAATTAAACTTGAATGAAAAAGAGATAGGCTTTCCCCTAATTCGGGTGTCAAGTCCTCCTTGTTAGATGAAGAAGGGTTTGCTGCAGCGTATTCGTTCATCAGTTCATATAAAGTCATTTAAAATTCCTCCTACTTCCCGATTTTTGTAAAGCATTCTTTGAGAACTTTTAGGCAAAGATTGATTTTTTCACTTTCAATGTTGCCCATGTTAGCGATTCTGAAAATTTCTTTACTAAATAGACCTTGTCCCGCATAAATGATAAATCCATTTTCTTTGAGCTTGTCATGAAGCCAATCATAAGAAATGCCATTAGGAAGTTTTAATGCAGTGAGACAATTGGACTGGTGGCTTTCTGGTATTAGAAACTCCAAGCCAATTGCTTTAAACCCTTTGCGTAAGTCTTTAGCGACCTTTCGGTAGCGTTCTATTCGCCCATCGACGGTTTCTTCTAGCAATTCCTCAAGAGCGGCATCCAAAGCATAATGTGCTTGGATTGCAGGTGTAAAAAGTGTATCTCCTAGTTCTTGGGCTTTAAGATGCTCTACTAGATTAAAGTATATTGAACGGGCAGGTAAGTCTTTTATTCTTGAGAGGTCTTTTTTGCTATGTAAAACAAAGGAAACACCTGGCAGACCATGCAGGCATTTGTTAGCGGTCCCAACCGCAAAATCGATAGGATATTGCCCGAAGTTAATCGTATCTCCTCCTAAACTACTGATGCAATCTACGAGTAACCGCTTATCGTATTGCTTCGCTAGCAATGCAATTTCAGGGAGTGGATTCAATAGGCCAGTTGTTGTTTCGTGATGGACCATGGCAATCACTTCAATAGATGAATGTTTTTGAAGCGCTTGTTCAACTTCCTCGAGTTTCGGCATTTCACCCCAGTTATAACTTATTGTATGTTTGCTCATTCGATATACATCGGCCATTTTGCCGATGCGTTCGCCATATACGCCATTTTGAATTACCAGTATTGACCGGTCTGGGTTAAGGCACGATGAAACTGCCATCTCTAAGGCTGCCGTTCCTGATCCAGTTATTAAAATCGCCGAGTATTCCTTTTCGATGTCAAACGCTTTTAGTAGATTTTTGCGGATCAACAACATTAGGTCTGAAAATTCTGGTTCTCGGTGGCACAGATCGCCACGGAGTTGAGCATCTCTTACTCTGTCAGTTACGTTGACAGGACCTGGGTTCATTAGTGTCATTTTTTTCATATAATTTTTCTGGGTCACAGTATAAATTTATAACAGCTGCATTGCAGTTTAACCTACAGCATGGAGAGGGGCAAAGTTTTATAAATAGATACTAAAAAGTGTTTCTCAATGGTGATTGAAAATGTTTCACTCCCCTCTTATACTCAGATTAATGATCAACTTATCTCAGATAATAATTGGTTTGTTTTTATTTAAGGTTTGGGTAGCCACTGCGGACGCTGATTATTCAAACTTATTTATTCCTCAAATCAAGTATGAAGGTGGGCATTCTATGCCCCATCCGACAGCCATTGATAGTTTGCTAGGGCAGATTGAACGCAGAACTTCTATTGAGACTAACCGAGGATTGACACAGATTGCATTGTCTTATCCCAAACTCTATCGATATCCATTTATATATATGGCAGGGAGTAGAGAGTTTGAAAAATTTTCTGCTAATGACATAAAACGACTTAGAAATTATTTGAGTTATGGTGGGTTTCTTCTTATAGACGACAATTCCTCTGGTATTAACTCAAAATTTGATATCTCGGTTCGTAAAATGATTGAGGCATTATTCCCACAAGTTCCTTTAAGGAAGATTTCCCGAGATCATTCAATCTTCCGTTCTTTTTATTTGATTAACCGAGTGTCTGGACGAAAGCAGATTAGCCCATACTTGGAAGGAATTAATATTAAAGGGAGAACGGTTCTTGTTTACTCAGCCAACGACCTTGGGGGTGCTTGGGCAAGGGATAAGTTGGGGCAATGGACTCATGATATTGTTGGCGGGGGTAACAGACAAAGGCAGCTTGCAATAAGACTTGGAGTAAACATTGTCATGTATGTACTGACACTAGACTATAAAAAAGACATGGTTCATTTGCCTATTATCCTTGAGCGGCTAAAGAGAAATAAGTTGCCATGAAGACCGTTATCGCTTTATTTGGTTTAGACAGCAGTATGTTTAATGAAGCGGGTCTTAATTTTGCTTTAACAGAGCTATTGCACGTATGGATATTATTATTGTTTGTGACCACGCTCGCTCTGTGGTTTTTCTGGACCAGTCTTAAACGAATCCATTCACCATTCCGTAAAGCCCTTCTTATTAGCCTGAGAACTTTTACTTTTTTTCTATTCATATTGATTCTTTTACAGCCAGAACTTGAATTCCGAAAAAGTCATACTCTTAAAAATAGAATTGCTATTTTAGTTGATGATACTATGAGTATGTCCATAAAAACATTTCCATCAGAACAACCTCGAATCGATTTTGTTCGTCAGGCTTTTGAAAAAAACCAAGGCGTATTAGAGTCTTTGTCCAATATTTTTCAACTCGACTATTACTTAATATCCGACCAAATAGAAACGGTTTCTTCGTTCGGTTCAGCTAGGCGTTACAGTTCAAATAAAAGAAACACCGACTTTGAAGCGGTTTTTTCTAAACTAAAAACGCTTTATGGCAGTAAATCCCTGCAAGGTGTAATGTTGTTCTCGGACGGGGCAGACCTTGCAATAAATTCTGATAATATTTCTTCCGGGTTGAACACTCTTCTTGCAGGGTGGGAGGTTCCTATTCACAGTTTTCAAGCAGGAACCAATCATATGTTCAAAGATTTAGCGATTGAGGAAGTTGATGCAGCCGATTTTGGATTTATTCATCAACCAGTGCGCTTGACAGTTACGATAGGCGCCTCAAATATGGGGAATAGAAATATACCGCTCGTGCTCAAAGATGGAGATGCGATATTGCTTTCCCATGTTTTAGAGATTAGGGAGAGAGAGAGTCGTTATTCAGTAGAACTGGAATTTACTCCAAACCTCCTAGGTAATCACATATACTCACTTACTGTCCCGCTCTTTGCAGGTGAGTCTGTAGAAAAAAATAACAGGAAAGACTTTCAGATTAAAATCATTCGTGACCGAATACGTATCCTTCATTTGAATGGGCGCCCATCATGGGACTCTCGTTTTTTACGTGAGGTTTTAGCCAATCATCCGAAGATTGACCTTTTATCTTTTTTTATTTTACGAACATTGGATGACGATGTTGTTTCACCTACTTCTGAGTTGAGCCTTATCCCGTTTCCAACCAATTTATTGTTTAACGATTATCTCAATTCATTTGATTTAGTTCTGTTTCAGAATTTTAGTTACAAGCCATTTATAGATAAAGGGTATCTGACTAATATAAAAAATTTTGTAGAAAACGGAGGTGCGTTCGCGATGATCGGAGGTGAACTGTCATTTCAGGAAGGTGGATATGCGCAAACCGATATAGAAGAAATTTTGCCGGTAGACTTGGGAGTTGAACCGCAATTATTTTTAGATGAGTCGTTTGATTTGCAACTGGAAAAGAATCAATTTAGGCACCCTATACTTCAACTGGAAAAAGAATCAGTTGCTAACAGCATAGTTTGGGAGAACATGTCAGAACTTAATGGAATCAATATGGGGCTAAAACCACGTAAAGATGCGGATACTTTAGCGTGGTTTATAAAGGGTCGTGACAAATATCCAGTATTGGTTACCGGGCGTGTTGGTAAGGGGAGAAGTCTTATTGTGGCAACAGATTCTCTGTGGAACTGGAACTTTAGACAGGTAGGAGAGGGCGGGAGTGGGCGCTATTACAATAGATTTTGGAATAATATTATTAACTGGTTGATCGATGAACCAGGGACACGGTTGCTAAAATTAGAAACGCACAAGGAGCGCTATGAGGAAGGAGAAGAGGTTCTACTTCGTATATCTGTTTCTCACCCAAACTACAACCCTTACGCAGAAGCGAAAGTATTGTTGACTATGAAAACGCGTTCAGGCGAGATGAAGATTACTACCCTTAAGACTAACGAGAACGGAGAAGCTTCGCACCGATTTACTCCTATGGAGGAAGGGTTTTACACCATTAAAGCTGAAACTGGGACAGATAAACTTAAACTGAAAGAGAAGATAGAGTTTTCAGTTTTTAGTGAGACGGCTGAGTTTCAAAAACCCAGAGTCAACGAAACTTTATTAAAGCGAATAGCCGAAGTTTCTGGGGGCAATTATGAAGTATTAACAAAGCAAACTGACTTTTCAAAAGTCAGTTTCAAAAACCCCGAAATTAAAATTAAGACTAGCAGTAAGCTTATTCCACTTTGGAATAACTGGTGGGCATATGGTCTAATTCTAAGCTCTCTTTCTCTCGACTGGTTTATTCGACGTAAATCTGGCCTCAGTTAAATAAGGAGGAAAATAAGTAAGGTAGAAGAAAAAAATATTAGTTTTAACAATGTTGTAGGTTTGTTTTATTATGTTCGAGACATACGGTAAAATATTAATAATTAAAGAATGTGCTTGCGGGAATTCTATTCACGAGACTTTCAGAGACTTGCCATTTGAAAATCTAGCAAACCTCCTGTAAGATCAAACTGTTAAGGGGGGTGTTACCTGCCAAGTTATTTTTAATTCTTTAAAACGGTTAGTTAAATGTCTCAGCTAGTTACAGAGAATCTGTCTCTTAAAGTCTGGGTGCGAGAGCGAATTTTATTTCTTGCGCTCGTTATATTTTTTGTTGGTGGAGCATTTTATATTGGAGCTGGAAAATTTTTAGACCCACATAACGAGTGGCTCCATCCCATTAAAGAATTTTCCCTCCTACTTTCACTCATTGGTGTCGTTTCCTTAGGTTATGAACTATTTCTTCGTGAGATGACTTTTCGCGAGTATAAGGATGCATTAGAAGAAATTGTCAATCCTGACGCTGTTCGTCTTGGGATAGAAGGTATCTATAAAAATAGATCGGAGCTGGGGAGATCTATTTCTTTTGAGAGCTTGTTTCGGGATGTTGATAAAGAATTATTTGTAGGTGGGTCGTCACTTCTTTCTATAGCCACTTCTAGCGCTGAATTACTCAAGAAAAAAGTTTTAAGTGGAGTTAATGTGCGCTTATTGCTTATGGATCCTAGTTCTTATGTAGTTGAAATAATTACTCGACAGGGACAAGGAAGAGCAACTTTCCTAAATGAGATCCGCACATCTTTAATGTTGCTTCAAAAAATTTCACACGAGATTGACAGCGAACCCGGTTACCTTGACCGTGGAAAACTAACTGTGCATACCTATGATTGTATCCCATCGCACTCTTTTATTTGTTTAGATGAAGGGAGGTTAGGGGGGAAAATAGTGGCTGATATAGGTCCCTATCTTGGTCGTTCTACACCGCGCCCTAGTATGGTTGTCGTTAATAAAGAAAATGGGATTTATGATTATTGGAGGAAGATGGGAGATCTTATGTGGCAGGAGAGCAACTTTTTTAATCTGTCTAAGGACGACCTGTTTGGTACTCAAACAAAAGCCTTTATGTTTACTAGTGGAGCGAGTACTAAATTAGACGAAAGAACAGAATACTACTGCCAAGCAACTGATAGCTGGGAGAAAGCATCCATTTGTAAAATGAATAAAAACTGGCAAAGTATCAAGGGAAGCCAATGGATATGGGTTGCTGAGTCTGCTACACCAGAAGAAGTTAAGACAGGAACAAAAAAAAAGTTTCGTCTATTGTTTAATCTACCTTTAGATTGCAGAGGCGAATTTGTTGTAAGAGCCGATTTGTTTTTACGGTCGAGTGATGAATGTCGGCTGAATGTTAATGATATCAGCATGAGTCAAGTTTATGGAGGGGCGTCTTATCCCGAACCTTTTATTGTCGATATAAGTGGATACCTAAAAGGCGGGAAAAATGAGATCTACTTTGAGCTTATAAGCTTTGCTAGGCCTGATGCCGAAGAATCTAAGGATAGCCTTGCTGGTCTTATCTACCGATTGCATTTAGAATATAAAGAATAGTTTCTGCTTGATTCGTCGGATTGTTTTTTCAGTAGGTTAAAATCAGATTTCTTTTACCCTATTTAGTTTTCTGTCTAGATAATAGTTTTTTTAATTTGAAAGAAAGATTTATTTTTTCTGTGATTTTCGGGAATAGGTTTTGGTATTGATTATTAATGCTAAAAGTGGACCTTCGTCTTAATTTTATAATTAGTTACCTCTTTGGTTTTTAGCCAGTTAAGGTTGTTATTGACAGGGTATGGAAGGCTGATATAATCGCCGTTTCAATGATATGCTCGGGTTTTTGCGGGGGGTTTATATAAACTAAGACATAATCATTTTGAGCCTTTATTGTTCTTCAAGAGGATGGTTTTTCTTGGCATTTGGTGAGTCTGTTATGCAGGAATATTTTTTCATTTCACTGGTTGCGGTTTTTGCTTTAGTGCTTGTAGGAGCCTTGCTCACCTTATCAACTATACTCGGCCCTAGAAACCCAACCCCGCAAAAACTAATTCCTTATGAGTGCGGTATAGTTCCGAAAGAAGAAGCCAAAGGACGGTATCCTGTTCGCTTTGCTACTGTGGCAATGTTATTCATAATTTTTGATATTGAGGTGGTGTTTATGTATCCGTGGGCTGTATCATTAGGTCAACTTAAGTTGTTTGGATTGATCGAAATGCTAGTATTTATTTTTATTCTCGGTATTGCTTACGTCTATATTTGGGGACGGGGAGGTTTGGAATGGGATTAGTTGATCAGGCTGTCGACTTGCTAGAAACTGAAGTTAGTAATGTTAAAGAAAATGTGAAGGATGTTTTAGCTCAGGCGGATTATGATTTTTCAGGTGCAATCTACGACAGTATTCTGACAACCAAAGTTGGCAAGGTGATCGGGTGGGCGCAGAAAAATGCTTTGTGGCCAGCGACATTTGGTCTTGCCTGCTGTGCTATTGAGATGATGGCCATGGCTAATTCCAGATGGGACGCAGCTCGTTTTGGAGCCGAAGTATTCCGCGCATCTCCTAGACAAGCCGATTTAATGATTGTTTCAGGTCGGGTTTCACAGAAGATGGCACCTGTCTTAAAGACAATTTTCGATCAAATGCCTGAACCAAAGTGGGTGATTTCCATGGGGGCCTGTGCATCTTGCGGTGGAATTTTTAATAACTACGCGATTGTTCAAGGTGTAGACCGGGTAGTGCCAGTCGATGTTTATGTTCCAGGTTGTCCTCCAGGTCCTGAAGCTTTACTCTATGGCATTATAAAACTTCAAGAAAAAATAATGAATGAGGCTGGGACGAAGCAGGCCGCTAAGAGAGTCGCATGACCAGCGAGGAGATTATAGAAAAGGTTAAAGCCGACCAAGGAGAGGCCATAGATTCATCTGAGGTGAATCTGGGTGACGCGGTTATTTTTATAGGTAAAGGTTCAATTCATGGGGTTGCTGAATATCTCAAGAAAGATCCCGGTTTAGATTTTGATTATCTTTCTCAGATAACTGGAGCGGATTATCTCAATGAAGATAGAGAGCCTCGCTTTGAGGTGGTTTATGAACTCCACGCTATCGAAAAAAATCATTCCATTCGAATTAGAGTCGGGTTAGATGAAGAGGATCCAACAATTCCCACAGTGTCGGATTTGTGGAAGGGGGCCCTTTATCCAGAACGCGAACTATTTGACATGTTTGGTTTTAATGTTGAAGGACATCCTAACCTTAGTAGGTTGATCATGCCTGAAGAATGGGAAGGGAACCCTTTGCGAAAAGATTACCCGCTTACAATTGAGGATGTCACATTTACTCACAACAGAGAGTTTAAACAAGATTTGGTGAAGTCTAAGCCACCAACTAGATAATTGGACAAAAATGACTGTCACTGAGCAAGGTCTTCTGGAACGAGAAAAAGATTCGATGACCCTTAATATGGGTCCGCAGCATCCGAGTACGCACGGTGTTTTTCGTGTGGTTTTGGAAATGGATGGAGAGCTAGTGGACTCGGCAGAGCCTCATATAGGTTTTTTGCACACGGGGATCGAAAAAACATCTGAAGCGAAACGCTATGTTCACGTGATTCCAATGACCGATCGGCTTGACTATCTAAGTCCTCCGGGGAACAACCTGGCTTTTTGTTTGACGGTGGAAAAACTTTTACAAACAAATGTCCCTGAACGTGCTAATTATTTACGCGTAATCATGTGTGAGCTTGCGCGTATGGCTAGTCATTTGGTATGGCTTGCAACTCACGCTCTAGATATAGGAGCAATGACAGTATTTCTGTATTGTTGGCGTGAACGTGAGATGATTCTTGATCTTAACGAGGAAATCTCAGGCGTGAGAATGATGACAAGCTATATCCGTTTGGGAGGTGTTGCCCAAGATTCTACCCCGGGATGGCTGCAAAGTGTGCGTAAGTTTATTGAATATTTTCCAGCAAAGATTGATGAGTACGAACGTTTATTGACTCGTAATCCAATCTGGATGGATCGTACACAAAATATTGGCGTCATGAGTCGTGAGGAAGCCATTAACTGGAGTATGAGCGGTCCAATCCTGAGAGCGTCAGGTGTGAAGTGGGATTTGCGTAAACAGAGACCTTACTCTGGGTATGAAAATTTTGAGTTTGAAGTGCCGACAGGAAAAAATGGGGATATTTATGATCGATATTTGGTGCGTGTTGCTGAGTTAAGAGAAAGCCGCGAGATTGTAAAACAGGCTCTAAAAAAATTACCAGAGGGGCCTTATAAGGTTGACGACAATAAAATATCCTTACCAAATAGAAAAACACTTAAGTCGAGTATGGAGGCTTTGATTCATCATTTTAAACTGGTGTCAGAGGGTGTTTCAGTCCCCAAAGGTGAGACATATGTTCCAGTAGAAGGACCACGCGGGGAAGTTGGGTTTTATATCGTTAGTGATGGAAGTAATGTTCCTAGTCGAGTAAAACTGCGAGCCCCATCATTTATGGCTATTCCAGGGATGTGTAAAATGATGGAGGGATGTTTTATTGCGGACGTCGTTGGTATTATAGGGAGTATAGACATTGTAATGGGAGAGGTTGATCGTTGATGTTTGTTTTTACTTCAGAAGACGAAAATAAAATTGAAAAGATTGTTAAAAAATATCCGATAAAACAGTCTGCCTTGCTACCTCTTCTAACCTTGGTTCAGCGGCGTGAAGGGTATATCAGTCCAGAAGCAATGCAGGCTATTGGTAAAAAGCTTGATTTGTCACCGGGGTATGTCCAGTCAGTAATGTCTTTTTACACAATGTATCACACTGAGCCAACGGGCAAATATATCATTCTTTTCTGCCACAATATCAGTTGTCAGTTAAACGGTGCTGATAATTTGTTTGCTTATACAGGCCAAAAGCTTGGTGTGAGCGGAGGTGGAACAACGGAAGATAAAAAATTCACCCTTCACAAAGAAGAATGTTTAGCTGCTTGTTGTGGAGCTCCAATGATGCGTATTAATGACACTTTTCATGAAAATCTAACAAAAGAAAAGATTGATCAAATTCTTGATTCTTTACCGTAAACAGAAAATCTATGACACAGATCCTCTTTAAAAATATAGACACAAAAGGCCTTAGTTCTATTGGAGTATATGAAAAACAAGGCGGTTATCGGTCTATAAAAAAGGCTTTTGATAAAAAACCTGAGGAAATAATTGAGATAGTCAAAGCTTCGGGATTACGCGGTCGAGGCGGTGCCGGGTTTCCTGCAGGTTTAAAATGGAGCTTTTTAGCAAAGGATGTTTTTCCTCGTTACCTAGCTTGTAATGCCGATGAAAGTGAACCCGGAACTTGTAAGGACCGTGAGCTCCTTGAAAAAACCCCACACCTTCTTATTGAAGGGATCATAGTGACTTGTTATGCCTGTCGAATAAACACAGGCTACATTTATTACAGGGGAGAATTTCAACATGCCTCCGATCTTATGGACAAAGCGATTGAAGAGGCACATGCGCAGGGTTATCTTGGTAAAAATATTATGGGATCGGGGTTGGATCTTGAACTTCACACTCATCTTGGTGCCGGAGCTTATATTTGTGGAGAGGAGTCAGCTTTACTTAATTCGCTTGAAGGTCGTCGTGGTGAGCCACGCCTAAAACCGCCGTTCCCAGCTGTAGAAGGTTTGTATGGTAAGCCTACTGTTATTAATAACGTGGAAACTTTATGCGTTGTTCCTTGGATTATTAATGAGGGTGCTGAAAAACACGCTGCACTTGGAACAGAAAAGAGTAAGGGTACTAAGTTAGTAAGTGTTTCAGGTCACGTTAAAAAACCGGGGAACTATGAAATTGTTATGGGAACTCCAACCAGCGAACTTATTTTTAATCTGGCTGGGGGTATCCGTAATGATAATAAATTAAAAGCTTTTATCCCAGGTGGTTCCTCAGCTAACATTCTTCCAGCAGATAAAGTTGATGTCCGCTACGATTATGAATCGATAGCTGAGGCTGGTTCCATGCTAGGTTCAGGGGCGCTCATTGTAATGGATCACACAGTTAACATCGTCGAGGCAGCTCTTCGAATGAGCTATTTTTATATGCATGAATCTTGTGGTAAGTGTACCCCCTGCCGCGAAGGAACCCGTTGGATGTATCAGCTCCTTAACGATATTCAGAATGGAAAGGGATCCTCTAAACAGGTCGAGAAGCTTAAAGATATTTGCGATAATATGAGTTTTAAATGTTTTTGTGCGCTAGGTGATGCTGCAGTGGCACCAGTTGCTAGCAGTATCATGCATTTTCGTTCGGACTACGATGAACTTATTAAAAACCTTGAAGGTGATGCAGTTTCTGCATGAGGTAGATTATGTCTGAAAATATTAATATAACAATTAACGATCAGCCGGTAAGTGTCCCAAAGGGAACTCTGGTGGTTGAGGCTGCAAAGCAGATTGGAATTGAGATTCCTGTGTTTTGTTACCACGAAAAACTGGGGCCGTTTGGATGCTGCCGTATGTGTCTTGTCGAAGTGGAAAAAATGCCTAAGTTGACCACAGCTTGTACTCAAACAGTTATGCCAGATATGGTTGTGAAAACTGAAAGTCCGAAGGTTATTAAAGCTCAACAGGGTGTTTTAGAGTTTACTTTGCTCAATCACCCTTTGGATTGTCCTGTTTGTGATAAAGGCGGAGAGTGCCCTTTGCAAAACAATACTTTTAAGTATGGTCCTGGTGATACCCGTATGGAGTTTGATCGTGCCAATCGTGATAAAGCCACACCTCTGAGCCCAGTTATTACTATTGATCGGGAGCGCTGTATCGCCTGTCAACGATGTACACGATATAGCGATATCATTGAGCAAGAGAGTGCTTTAGTTATGCTTAATCGTGGGTTCAACAACGAGGTAGGTACCTTTAACAACGAACCTTATGACACGAAATATTCCGGAAATGTCATTGATATTTGCCCAGTAGGCGCTTTAACTAACACTCAATTTCGTTTTAAAGCACGTACCTGGGATTTGGATAATTCTGCGACACTATGTGCTCACTGTGGATGTAATTGTAATATGACCCTGGGGTCTCGTACAAACAAGTTGATGCGCATTGAAACTCGACCGAATGATTTAGTTGATGACGGGTGGATTTGTGACAAGGCGCGCTTCGGATATGGTTTTATTGAGAGTGATCATCGAATAGCTGAAGCAACCAACTTGGTCGATGGTGAATACAAAGTGGCCAACACTCTTGAAACTGCAAGGCAGACCGCGGAGTCTTTAAAAAAAATTGTTGATGAGTATGGCCCAGAAAGTATTGGTTTCATAGGATCCCCTTTTGGAACCAATGAAGAGTTGTACTTATATCACAAATTATTTCGTTTCACTTTGGGCACCAATAATCTAGATCATAAAACTTACATAGATACCCCGGGGTTACCAGTTGATCATTATGATTTTTTGAATGTTGAAACTGCAAACCTAGTTTTACTTATTGGTAGCGATCCCGCAGAAGAACTACCCATTCTTGATCTTCGTATCAAAAAAGCAATCACGCGTAAGGGAGTTAAACTTGCAATTTTAAATGACCAGAAAACGGAGTTGGATAAGATTGCGGATTTGTCGCTGATGTATGATGTGGGTTCAGATGGAATTGCCTTAGCAGCTTTAGCTAATAGTCTTGCGTCAGAGCTAGGTATTGCGATGGTTGAAGGAGAAACTAGAGATGAGTCACTAACCGGTATTGCTGAAGGTCGGATGAAGGAAATGGCAGAGCTTGTTCGTACAGCAATGAAGGTTTGCGTTGTTTATAACCCCGCGTCGCTTACAGGGAATTCTATTTTTATGCTCAAACATTTGCTTGGTGTCATAAACAAGATTCCAACTATGGAATGCGGCGCGATACCGGCAGTACCTTTTACAAATTCATTAGGGGCAATGGATATGGGAATTCTTCCAGACTATTATCCTGGAGGAATTTCTAGTTCTGATTCAGTTAAGATTGATCAAATTTGGGGTGACGGCTCTTCCCTTAAAAGTAAGGGACTTTCAGCTCTTGAAATGATTAATAAGGCCGAATCAGGAGAACTTAAAGCCCTCCTTATTTATAGAAATAACCCTGTAATAGATTTTCCAGATAGAAAGCGAGTTGAGTCGGCTCTTAAGAAACTATCCTTGCTTGTAGTTCACGATATGATGAAAACAGAGACATCCGTTTTGGCAACTACAGTTTTGCCTTCAAATGGTCCTGGTTATGATGAGGGAACAACAACAAACATAGGTGGACGTGTGCAGTACAGGAAGAGAGGGCTGAAAACAAATAATTCTCCAGACTGGAAAATAATTTCAAAAATGATTAATAGTTTGAGTGAAAAACCAATTGAGTACCTCACCTCATTCAGTGTAACAGAAGAGCTTTCTCAAACTGTTCCTGGTTATAGCGAGATTAGTAAAAAATCAATTAAGAGGGAAGGTAAAAACCGCGAGAAGATTGAATCCGAAAATGGAGTTGTTCCAGAGTTGGGAAAGATAGAATCGTCGGGGCAGGGATTAAAATTACGTATTGCGGAGCAGTTGTTTGCGAAGGATAAGATCCTTGATGCATCTTCGCCACTTGCACACCACTTCTTGCCATCGACTTTGTGCTTACATAAAAAAGATGCTTTAAAATTAGATCTATCCAATGGAGACCAGGCCATTCTTGAAGCGAATGGTGTTGAGGTGAAGGCCATCGTTGAGGTATCGAATCGATGTAATCCTGGTGCAGTTATTGTTCCAAGAGTTTCAGACGATCAGGGTTTATTAAGATTAGCTCGCAGTTGTTCTGTGAACTGGGTAGAAGTAAAAAAGGCCTAAGTTTTGGTAGAAAGCCGAAGAATGATTTATTCATTCACCAATCAGAAGTTAACTATTTAAGTACTGATTATGCTCGATGATGTTATAAAATTTTTTGAGCAGTATGCGTATCTAATTATAGGTAGCGTTAAGGCCTTTGTTATCGCAGGTGCTTTATTAGGTATTGTTCCGGCTTTGGTTTGGCTCGAACGTCGTTTGATGGGGCGATTCCAAGTTCGTCTTGGCCCTAATCGCGTAGGACCATTTGGCTTAGGCCAACCTATTTCAGATTCGATCAAGCTTTTGTTCAAAGAATCAATTATACAAAGCTCGGCTGATAAGTTTCTTTTTCATCTTGCTCCTGCGATTGTTGTGTTTACTGCAATCGTTACTTTCGCAGTGATCCCATTTGGTGAACCTGTAAAGATTCTAGGCCAGGAAATTGGACTTTGGGTAGCAAACGTTAATATTGGATTGTTATTTGTGTTTGCAATTTCTGGGATGGGCGTCTATGGGATGGTTCTTGCTGGGCTTGCTTCCAACAATAAATATTCTTTGATGGGAGGATTACGATCTTCTGCGCAAATGATTAGCTATGAACTCACATTGGGGTTAGCAGCATTGAGTATTATTGTTCTGACAGGTTCACTGAGTTTGATTGATATGGTTAATAGCCAAGCTTTATATCCAAATATTTTAATTCAACCGTTGGCCTTTTTAATGTTTTTTATTGCCGGGGTTGCAGAAACTAACCGAGCTCCATTTGACTTACCAGAAGCCGAACAGGAGCTTGTTGCGGGTTTTCATACTGAATACACTGGTATGAAGTTTGCGATGTTTTTTATGGGCGAGTATATCAACATGGTTACTATGAGCGCACTGGTTACTCTTTTGTTTTTAGGGGGGTGGAATACTTATGGGATCCCAGTTTGGCCTATTTTAGCGTTTTCAGGTAAGGTGCTTTTACTTCTTTGTGTTTTTATTTGGTTGCGATCGACATATCCACGCATACGTTATGATCGATTAATGACCTTTGGATGGAAAGTTCTGGTTCCACTTTCTTTGTTAAATCTTTTGATCACAAGTACATTGGTTGTTTTGTGATAACGGTGAAAATATGATTTTAAAAACTTTTAACGGGGTAAAACATTTATTTATAGGGCTTGGAGTAACATTCAAGAATTTATTTTCTAAACCGGTTACGTTTTCTTATCCAGAGGTTAAACGGATCATGCCAGAACGATATAGAGGGCGGCATTTCTTAAACCGTGATGAAAATGGTTTGGAAAAATGCATTGGTTGTAGTCTCTGCTCTATTAATTGTCCCGTAGGATGTATTCATGTTGTCTCAGCCGAAAATGATCCCAATCATCCCGTTTCTCCGGGTGAGCGCTATGCAGAGGTTTATGAAATTAATCTACTTAGATGTATTTATTGTGGGTATTGTGAAGAAGCTTGTCCAGTGGATGCCGTTGTTTTACGTGAACATTATGAGCTGGCTGATTACAACCGCGATAAATATCTTGCTACAAAAAGCGACTTGCTCGTATATCCGGAGCCAAATGAATTTAAAGTAAATATTCTGGGTAACACAACACGCGTTTGAGGCCCTCATGATTATTTAGGGATTTAGCTTGAGAGTTACTCTTTTTTTTAACTCAAAAATTTTAAAACTATTAAGTTAAGGAGGGGATTTTGTTCGAATTTGACTTGTTCGAACTAACGAGAGCAATGGTCACGACGGTAGTAGGCTTGACGGCAGTGCTTGCGAGCTTAGGTGTGATTCTTTGTTCAGCGCCAATTTATTGTGCCTTGTATTTAATCGGCCATATGATTTGTCTCGCGCTATTATTTCTTCTCTATAACGCAGAGTTTATTGCTGCAGTACAACTAATTGTGTATGCCGGTGCAGTGATGATTTTATTTTTATTTATCATAGCTCTTCTTGGTGGGAAAAAAGAAATACAAGAACCATCAACTGAACGTTCTGTGGCGATTGTTTTTGTAGCTACTATGCTTGCTGAATTGTTCTTCTCAGCGGCGGTAGGTCCTACGAAACCTATTGAGGGAGTGTTTGATGCTCAGACAGTTGCTGAGGTTGGGGGTAGTGCTAAGGCAATCGGACTAGAATTATTTTCACGTCATGTAGTTTCATTTGAACTTGCATCGGTCTTACTTTTAGTTGCGGCAGTTGGTATTATTTGCCTTTCAAAATTCTCCTATGTCCCTGTTCGAAGGAGACTCAAATAACGATGGGACATCAATTTGTTCTCCTTATAAGCGCCAGCATATTTTGTATCGGTGCGGCGGGGTTTCTTATCCGTAAAAACCCCTTGATCATGTTTATGTCTGTGGAGCTAATGCTCAACTCTGTAAATTTTCTCCTAATTGGGTATTCAAGTTTTCAAAAATCAATGGATGGACAAATCTTTGCGTTGATGGTCATGACAGTGGCTGCGGCTGAGGTGGTAGTTGGTCTTGCTATTATTCTAACGATTTTTAGAACTCGTCATGATATGGATGTAGATCACATCAATACTTTAAAAGGATAAGGTACTTGTTTTCATACTGCTGGTTTATATTAATTTCTCCTCTAATAGGCTTCCTTGTTCTAAGTTGGTTTGGCAATGGAATGTCTCGCCAACGAGCCGGTTTAATTGGTTGTGGTTCAGTTGGGATCTCTTTTTTAATTACTTTGACTGCACTAGTTGGTTTTTTACTGAGTGAGGAAAGTAAAAAAGGAGGTGTCGACACGCTCTATAACTGGGTGACGGCCGGGTCCTTTTCTCTTAATATGTCTATTCTGGTCGACCCCTTATCAGTCTTCATGCTCCTAATCATTACAGGTGTTGGGTTTGTCATTCATGTCTATTCAATTGGCTACATGGAAAAAGATCCTGACTTTAGTCGTTTTTTTTCGTACCTAAATTTTTTTATTTTTTCAATGTCTCTTTTAGTTTTAGCAGCAGACTTCTTTTTTCTAATTGTGGGCTGGGCATTTGTGGGGTTGGCATCTTATTTGTTGATTGGATTTTGGAAAGAAAAGACGAGCGCGGTTCTGGCCGCACGCAAGGCATTCGTAATGAACGTAATTGGTGATGTCGGAATGGTTATTGCCGCATTTATTATTTTTGATAATTTGGGCACATTAAATTTTCTTGAGGTATTTGCTGCTGCCAAGTCAACTTTTCGTCCTAACGATGATACGATTTTGTTAATCACCATGTTTCTTTTGGTAGGGGCATTTGCTAAGTCAGCACAGATTCCACTTCATACATGGCTTGCTGATGCGATGGAGGGGCCGACGCCTGTTAGTGCTCTAATTCATGCTGCTACCATGGTTACTGCAGGTGTCTACTTGATAGCGCGTTGCCATGTTCTTTATGAACTTGCTCCTTTTACTATGTACTTGATCGCAACAGTGGGAGCAGTGACAGCTATTTTTGCAGGGTCTATGGCTATGGTTCAGTATGACATTAAGCGAGTCATTGCCTATTCAACCATGAGTCAGTTAGGGTTTATGTTTCTTGCAGTTGGTGTGGGAATGTACAGCATCGCGATGTTTCATTTAATGACCCACGCTTTTTTTAAGGCATTACTTTTTTTGAGTGCGGGTAGTGTTATTCATGGATTGAATGACGAGCAGGACATTCGAAAAATGGGAGGAATCCGCCATTCAATGCCTATTACTCATGTGACATTTTTAATAGGTTCATTATCTTTAGCGGGTTTTCCTCTGACGAGCGGTTTTTTTAGCAAGGAAGCGATTATTATTAATTCGTATCATGCAGATATGGGTAATATTATTTTCTGGGCCATGGCAATAATAGGGGCGGTTATGACCGGTTTTTATATTTTTAGAGTTTATTTTTATGTCTTTAGTGGTCA
>Ga0209043_1000863_pt1 | contig 17919 bp, 16 predicted proteins | sample SaaInlV_100m_DNA_3_FD_184654 | JGI IMG/M metagenome (GOLD analysis project Ga0209043, IMG submission 184654) | Marine microbial communities from expanding oxygen minimum zones in the Saanich Inlet - SI037_S4LV_100m_DNA (SPAdes) (version 2) | ecosystem: Environmental > Aquatic > Marine >... | reverse complement strand
TATGAAAAAACTAGCGGGACTTAGTGAGTTTTGAAAAGGATCTGTCTGCGGCTACTACAACCTCTACTGAAAAGATTCGAAAATGAATTTTATTTATATCGCCTCCTGCGGTTATTTTTTTAAACTCAATCTAGTCTCCAATTCTTCGTAACGCGAGTTCATACTATTCATACTCGCAGCCATCATTAACAGCAACTGTTTCTCAAACTTTGTTTGAACAGAGGGGATCATTTTATCTATTTTTGCTCTAGTAAACTCCATAACCACTACTTTTGCTGAAGAAGCGCGAGCATCTAGATTTCTTTCATGACCCGTAAGCATAGCAACTTCTCCAAAAACAGCACCTTTTTTTAATTGCACAATAATTGATTCCGACCCCCCTTTACCCTTTTTCACAAGGTCAATGCTCCCAAGCAAAATTACGTATAGCGAGGAACCATCATCTCCTTCTTTAAAAACATAGTCACCTCTCTTACAATCTTTAAAAACTTTTTCTCGACCTATTAATTTTGACAGTTCATGATCATTAAATGTTTGAAAAAAAGGAATCTTCATGATGAACTGCTTAATAATATCTTTTTCCATAATCAACTTCTTTACTTTAAGATTACAATAAATTCATGAAAACAATACCTTAATCTCTATCGCAAATCAATTTTCTAAAGGTTTTAGCTCTTAAAGTCAGAGCGCTTTAAAAAGTGGATACTTGGCATCTTTTTCAGAAAGAATGGGATCTTTGGCAGGCCAGTCAATTGCTAAATCTGGATCATTCCACAGAATACCGGCTTCATTTTCCGGGGAGTAATAATTTGAGCACTTATATAAAACTTCCGCCGACTCACTAAGCACACAAAACCCATGGGCAAAACCTACAGGAATATACAGCTGAAGACTGTTTGCTTCGGAGAGTGAGAGCCCCCACCACTTGCCATAACTAGCGGAATCCCTACGAATATCTACTGCAACATCAAATATCTCCCCTTTAGTCACCCTTACCAGTTTATCTTGCCCAGATTTTACCTGATAATGAAGCCCCCTTAGCACGCCCTTTTTAGAAACTGAGTGATTATCTTGAACAAATCGGGAGGACATCCCATGTGCCTGATATCTACTCTCAGAATAGACCTCATAAAACATTCCACGTGGGTCTTCGAAAACTTTAGGTTTTATAATGAGTAGTCCTTCAATGGGGGTTTTGCTTACTTGCATTAAAAAATGCCTTTGAAAAATTGTATTCTAAAATACAGCTACTGTTTTATACTTTATCCTGCATGCAAATTCACAAATTCTTCTACAAAACTCAAGTTTAAGAAAATACAAGAAGACAAATCTCTGATGCTCCTTTTTTGGAGCGATTACAAATTATTTCAGCGTACCGACGACCAATATGTGTCTAAATAAGTAACGTGAGGGAGGAAAGACCCTAATCAAAGTGCGATCAAGATTAAACCCTAATCTGGTCAACCAATTATCAGGGCTATCAAAAAAGACACCTGAAGCTACTCCTAAAGGAACTGAAAGTAGCTCTTCATAGTAATGACGTGTGTTGAACCTTTCCCCCAACTCAGCAAGCTCTTTAAACATAAGTGGTTTTTCGTCATCTGTGCGGGCAAAAGGTGTCATCAACCTCACTAATTTTCCTACCGGGTTAATTCCTAGTGGTTCTGCAAATAAAATTTTTCCCCCAGGCTTTAGGACCCGACAAATCTCATCCAACGCCCGATTATAATCTAAGTGGTGGAGAATAGCACAACCATAAACAAAATCAAAAGACTCGTCTTCAAACTCTAGATTATGAGCATCCATTAAATGAAAATGTGGTTTGACCTTCGAAAAGGGTGCATTCTTTTTACCATGATTGATTTCTTCTTGAGAAATATTAATGCAGTGCAAGTTAGCCGGTCTAATATCATTTTCCTCAATCCAACCTTTCCATGATATCGACCCCATCTCTAACACATTTTTCCCTTGTGCATCCTTCAGTTCATTGCGAATAATTTGATTTCTCCATTGCAAGAACAAGTAAGAGGTATGCTCAAAGATTCGCATGTAACCATCTCTTCTCAGCCCTTCATTAAATGCCTCTTGTTCCCTTTGGACTCTGGCAGAAAGTGGTCCCTCTAGCATTCTATGACCTCACAAAAAAATAACGACTTATGACTAAATATTGTTTAGCACTTCAGTGCATTAATATGCCTAAAAATCTACATTATTACAAATAGATAAAACTGGGATATAATATGAAAATTTATAGTAATCAGACCTAATAAAAAAACTCCTTCACAACCTAAATCTGATATTATTCATCCTTCACTTTTTTCTTCGAATACTCTCTTTAAATCAGTAAAAAGAGCATTCATAAAATATTATTCGACTTTATTAAAATCTGTCTATGAAAATTATTCCCGCTGTCGACATTAAAAAAGGCCGTTGTGTGCGCTTATCGCAAGGAATGGCTGACCAGGAAACCGTATACTCTGATGACCCAGTTGCTATGGCTTGTCACTGGGATGAAGAGGGAGCCTCTCTTATACATATCGTAGACTTGGATGGTGCCTTTGAAGGGCAACCCGCCAATGCTGAAATTGTAAAAAATATTATATACAACAGTTCGGTCGACATTCAGGTAGGAGGCGGAATTCGCAGTCTTAAGACGATAGAGCAATATATTAACGCTGGCGCCTATAGGATAATTTTAGGAACTATTGCTTATAAAGAACCAGAATTTGTCGCCAGTGCATGCAAAGAATTTCCTGGCAAAATTATCGTTGGCATTGATGCCCGTGACGGTAATGTTGCCTTTAATGGGTGGGTCGAAGTTTCGGATCAACGTGCCACTGACTTGGCAAAAAACCTCGAATCCTCAGGTGTTGCAGGATACATCTTTACTGATATTAGCCGTGATGGAATGCTTCAAGGTCCCAATCTGAAAAGCATTAAAGAGTTCTCTGAAAGTACGAGCCTTCCAGTGATCGCATCCGGAGGAGTCGGCAAACTAAAAGATATTGAAGATCTGCTGGCACTTGAGCCCAACGGTGTAGAAGGAATTATTACGGGAAAAGCACTATATGATAAAAGTTTTACCTATGCGCAAACTCTGCAACTATTGAATCTCCATGCTGGCTAAAAGAATCATTCCCTGTTTGGACGTTAAAGACGGAAGAGTCGTTAAAGGTGTTAATTTTGTTAACTTACGTGATGCCGGGGATCCGGTGGAAGTTGCCGCAGCGTATGAAAAAGAAGGAGCCGATGAGCTAACATTTCTTGACATTACTGCATCTCACGAAAAACGAAGTATTATTTTGGATATTGTCGCACGCACTGCAGAAAAAGTTTTCATGCCATTGACGGTGGGAGGCGGAGTAAGAAGTCTGGATGACATACGAAACCTTCTGAACTCAGGTGCAGACAAGGTCGCCATCAATACAGCCGCTGTAAACAACCCAGAATTCGTCCGGATCGCTTCCAAGCGGTTTGGAAGTCAATGTATTGTGGTTGCCATCGATGCAAAACGAATCGACTCTACTCTCAAGTCTGCTAACTCTAATTTAGAGTGGTGTGAACTCCACCCCGAACTATTTCTAACCGGTAATGAATCCGGTCTCTCGTTTGAAGTTTATACTCACGGCGGAAGAAATCGTACAGGCATAAATGTTTTGCACTGGGCTAAACTTATGGAAACTTATGGAGCGGGAGAAATTCTCCTTACAAGCATGGACTGCGATGGGACTAAAAAAGGCTACGACCTAAAGCTCAACCGAACCATATCTGAATCGTTAACAATCCCTCTCATAGCTTCCGGCGGAGCTGGGACACTGGATCACCTTTTTGAAGGTATCACTGAAGGCAAGGCAGACGCCGTTTTAGCTGCATCTATTTTTCACTTTAAGGAGTTCACGATCGAGGAAACAAAAAGATATTTAAAGTCAAAGGGAATTCCGGTCCGCATATAAAGTCCAGCATCATCATTATAAGACACCGCAGTTTTCAAATTCGAGAGTTTTAGTTTTCGTATCCAGCTTAGCCTCAACACCCATCGGCAGAGTAAGCATCTCTCGTCCATGCCCCGACGGAAAATCCGTTACAATTGGAAAAGAGTTGCCTGCGAAAACTTCTTTCAAAATTTCCTTGAAAGAACCATTGCTTTTCTTGGAGGGCTGGCAATTGACCATTTCTCCAAAAACAATTCCGCGAATTCCTCTAAACTTTCCAGCCTGTTTTAAATGCCAAAGCATTCCGTCAATTTTATAAATTGGTTCATTAACATCTTCGAGCAAAAGAATTTTGTTGCGTGTCCTAATTTCCCATGGAGTCCCTAGAGATCGACATAATAAAGTAAGGCAACCACCTATCAACTTACCTTCTCCAACTCCTGGCCTAAAGATACGTGCTTCTTTTGCAGTCAATCGTTTACCTGCTTTATTTCCCAAAAGAATCCTACCAAACTGGCGTTTTGATTTTGTCATCGGGTAACGCCCAAAATTTCCTGCTATCATAGGTCCGTGAAATGTAACCATCGAACACTGCTGAACAAGAAACAAAATAAGAAGAGTAATATCACTAGAACCCACAAAAACTTTGGGGTTCTTACTAATAATGGAAGGATTTAACTTGGGAAGGACGCGGTTAACTCCATACCCACCTCGCGCGCAAAAAATACCTCTTATTTCAGGATTTCTAAAAAAATCGTGCAGATCCTTAGTCCTCTGTGCATCTGTCCCTGCCAGATAACGATCCTTCTCGTATATGTGTTCGGCAAGCACGGGGCAAAACCCCATTCGCTCGATCACACTCAATCCTTTTTCCAAAGTTTTTTGATCAACCGGTCCCGCCGGTGCAACGATACCTACCCTATCTCCCTTCTTTAACTTTTTAGGATATTTCATATATTTTTCAGCATTACAAATCTACCTGGAAATCAGTACAATGTAACTTTTACCAAATAACCCCAATTGAACCATGAGCGCTGTTGCCGTTGTCCTACAAGCTAGAATGAAATCAACCCGTCTACCGGGAAAAGCCCTTTGCCCCCTAGCCGGCATACCATTGACCGAGCATATCATTAATCGAATCAAAGCGGTGACCGATTTTGATCATATTGTCCTTGCTGTCCCCGATTCTCCTACTGAGGCACCTCTTATAGAAATGGCAGAACGATTAAACGTTATTATTGCCAGGGGGCCTGAAGAAGATGTTCTCGAAAGATTCCTAATTGCCGCAGATCAGGTCAAGGCCCAAAATATTGTCCGTATTTGTGGGGACAACCCATTAATCGACAGGCAATTGATGCGTCTGTTAATTCATACGCATCTAAAAGAAAATACAGATTACACAGTTACATCTGATTCTATTCCGCTAGGAACAGGAACAGAAATAGTTAAAGTCAGCGCATTAAAAAAAATTTCCAGCGTTACAATGCAAACTAAATACAGGGAGCATGTCACTACCTGGTTTCACGATAATCCCACACTTGCAGTTCAATCTCGCGTTCCAGCGCCGGTCTACCTAAGAAACAAATCTCATCGATTGACCATCGATACCAGAAATGACCTGACTCTCATGGGGGAAATTTTTAATGAGTTTTATACCCTCACCTCACCTCTTCTCGATCTTCAGAAAGTTATCCAGTTTTTGGATACTCACCCTGACATAGCCCAAATTAATGCTAATACTCCCCAAAAAAACTGGCGATCTCAGCCTAAATAAAAACTTTTATTTTTTTCTAAAGTTTCAAGTTCCTGCTCCGATACGCAAATTAAGCATGAGAGCAACCTAATTTAGGTAGCACTTAAAGTGATTAAATTCTAAAGGAACTAGTATGGAAATTTTAGAGTAAGTGGGCTCGAAGAAAACCCACTCTAATAAAATTCTTCGGGGGGATTTAAAGAAGCAAAAAACATAAATTAAAAGTTTTAAAGTAAGAATAAAACTTTCCAACTCATGGTGGAGGATTAGGGAAATGGCAATTCGTATATTCAACAATACGGCTGCGGTAAATGCTCAGAGAAATCTGGACATTAATAGTAGTCGGTTATCAAAATCAATAGAACGTATTTCATCCGGCATACGGATTAATAAAGGATCCGACGACGCTGCGGGTCTTGCGATTTCTGAAGGGCTACGATCTGACATTCGAGCCCTACGACAAGCCACAAGAAATGCAAACGACGGGATGTCTCTCGTCAACGTTGCAGAGGGTGCTCTCAACGAACAGTCTGGTATTCTCATTCGTCTCCGCGAGTTGGCATCACAGGCCGCAACCGGAACTGTTGGTTCGACTGAACGTGCGAGTATTCAACTCGAGTTCTCTGCTCTTCGTCAGGAGCTCACACGTATCGCCAACACAACTGAATTTAATGGAATTGGTCTAATTGATGGTTCTCTCGCCTCTAGCGTGGCGTCTACCAGTCACACTTTGATTCAAATCGGGATCGATAACACAGCAAACAGCAGACTCGATCTAAATAATACTCTCGCCCTAGATGCTGTGACCGCAGAAAAGTTGGGATTAAATGTTCTTTCTGTTTCGGCTTCTGCGGAGGCATTAACAGCACTAGCTTCAATCGAGACCGCTATCGCATCAGTAACTGCGAGCCGAGGTAAAGTAGGTGCCATACAAAACCGACTGCAGCGCTCGGTCAGTTCTCTTAGTATTTCCACTGAAAACTTGCAAGCAGCAGAGTCAGCAATAAGAGACGCAGATATTGCCCATGAAATAGCCGAGTTGACCCGAAACCAGATCCTGGTCCAAACATCAACCGCCATGGTGGGACAATCAAACCTGATTCCGCAGTCCGTGCTCCAATTATTGACATAGAAGTGGATAAATAATTAAAGTCTCAAAAATAGGCCTTTGAAGCACACCGTTTATCGTAAATGGATAAAAAAGGGACTTCTATAATGAATGTTATAAAAGTGAGAAAAACAGTTGATCGAGAAAAAAAAGATCATATCAAAATAAAACCCCTCTATAAAGAGGTGCTTTATTCTGAAAATCGTTTGCCAGGGAAGGTAATTCGAAAAAAGAGAGGGGGATCATCTCCCCTTAAAACAATCATAAAGACGGTTGATGATCAATCGAGGGTTATCGCCCGCATGCGGGTGTTTTCTTAACAATCGGTGTCGAAAGTTGACAATGTGAAAAGTAAAACTATTAGTACAAACTTGTCTGCACTAAATGGTGAGTTAAGCCATACCCAGAATCTCCTTATAAAGTCAGCCAGGATCCTAGATATTACAACGCAAAATAGAGACGCTGCAGACTCCACCCTTCACGAAAAAAACTTCGCAGAAAAAATTGCTGCCCTGATGCAAAACCAACTTCACGCCAGTACACATGCAAACAAGAAAGAGTAAACCAAACTTTCCACCCCACCACAAAATATAAGCTTGCATCATAAAATTTATATTTTTTTAATTAATCGCCTTAATCATAAAATAATTTTTTATTGATAGTTATAGATAGCGCTCCCAATGTATTGAATCGATTTTCTATAATTAAATCAATAAACAAAATTAAAGTATCTTATCTTCAGTCCGATACAGCACATTAAGTAAGGTTGTATTCGGTTGGAGCCGAATAACCCAGAACAATATAGTTCATGGGCGCTTTGCAGTTTAAGGCATGGGAATTGATTCCCATGTTTCAGGGTTAAAAGCTTGGAGGCTTGTTTTGGTAAGGACGCTAAAACAATAACCCGTCTTAATTCAATCATGGAGGATAACAATGGCAACTCGAATCTTCGACAACACCCCCACAACTACTATCCAGAGAATCCCGGAAGTCAACAACAACCGTGAACCTCTTACCCGTAGAGAAAATTTTATCAGGGTTCTAAATCGGCAGGACCGCCAAGGTTGTGTTCGATTGAAGCTAAGTTAACCAGAATAGAAAAAAATTTAAAGAAAATTTTTTCAATCAAGATATAGGAAATGAATCCCATATCATAGGGTTAATAGCTTGGAAGCTTGTTTTCGCAAGGATGCTAAAACAATAACCCGCTAGACTTTTCAAGGAGGATACAAAATGGGTGTACAAATCTTCAATAACATCGCATCAGTAAACGCGCGCAGACTTCTAGATGAAAATAGTGCGCGTTTAACTCAATCTATACAAAGAATGTCATCCGGAATCCGCATTAATAAAGCATCCGATGATGCTGCAGGTCTTGCTATTTCAGAAGGCTTGAGATCGGATATCCGTACTCTTCGCCAGGCTCTTCGAAATGCAAATGATGGAATGTCATTGATTCAAATTACGGAAGGTGCTCTACAGGAACAAGGAAATATCTTGATTCGACTCCGGGAACTGGCATCCCAATCTGCCAACGGAACTGTGGGTTCCACAGAACGTGCGAGCATTCAATTAGAGTTCTCAGCGCTTCGAGATGAAGTTGACCGTATTTCGTCGACTACTGAGTTTAATGGTCAGGGTTTAGTCGATGGATCACTAGCATCATCTGTTTCATCCTCGGATCACGTTCTTATACAAATAGGTCTCACCAATCATTCAAACAGTCGGATGAATTTAAATACCTCGGTAAATTTGACGGAGATGACATCCACGGGTCTTGAAATTCATAATTTAAGTTTAACGTCTGCTGAGGACGCACTTGTTGCTTTGAACCAGTTGGATACAGCAATCAACACTATGACTGCAAGTCGAGGTAAAATCGGTTCAGTTCAAAACCGTTTGTCGACATCTGTCTCTTCACTTTCCCTTGCAATCGAAAATTACACAGCTGCAGAATCGCAAATACGGGACGCTGATATGGCATTTGAAATTGCAGAATTAACAAAGAATCAGATTCTTGTACAAGCATCAACCGCAATGGTATCTCAAGCCAACATGATACCTCAGGGCGTGCTCTCATTATTATCGTAATTTATAAATATTTAAGAGAATCCAATTTTCTATAAAAAGATATCTATTAAGACCGCTAATTAATTTACGGAGATAAAAAATATCGATATCATTCTCTTTTAAAACTTATAAATAACGTTTAATCGATAACAATGTTATCAAGCCAAAGACTAGAAGCATCGCAAAAAAATAAAAATACCCTCCGAGGTACAGAGAAGTACCTCGAGAGGGCATAAAGAGCATTCGGGTTTACTCACTCAATAGAAATGTTCTTTAATATTCAACAAACGAACCTCTGACTTTCATAAAACCACACTAGATTAAACAGTGTGCTGTTATGAATTGTCCTTAATTTTAGATTTTTGTCTTCACATCTAAATAAAAAACGCTCTCTAGTTTTAGAGAGCGTTTTTTATTTTCTCCACATTAAAACCATTTAAAAAAAACAACTTACCCTCTCATCCCTCCAATTTATTTCATACAATTTTTCTAATCTTCCCCAAAAAATTAAAAAAAGATTAAAAAAAGTATCAAGGAAAAATTTCCATATCCCGATAGGCTCTGTTAACGAACGGGGAAAACAAAAATTCCCTGAATAACTAAGTCTTCAGAAACATATTTCAGCAAGGAAGCTGAAGTAGAGTTAATTTAAATTCCTATTATCAAGGAGGATAAGGAAAATGGCTAGAATTTTTAACAATATTGCTTCTCTCAATGCCCAACGCTTATTGGGTGTCAACAGTAGTCGACTCGCTACATCTGTAGAACGTATCTCCTCTGGTATTCGTATCAACAAAGCATCCGATGATGCTGCAGGCCTTGCTATTTCGGAAGGATTGCGGTCGGATATTCGTGCTCTTCGCCAGGCGGTTCGTAATGCAAACGATGGGGTTTCACTCATTAATGTAACTGAAGGTGCTCTCAACGAACAAGCCGGTATCCTTATTCGTCTTCGTGAATTGGCATCGCAGGCTGCAACCGGAACGGTTAGTTCCACTGAACGTGCAACTATTCAATTAGAGTTCTCTGCACTTCGAAATGAGGTGGATCGTATTGCGGCTACTACTGAATTTAATGGTCAAAAACTAGTGGATGGCTCATTAGCATCATCTGTCGCGTCGACCAGTCAAATTTTCATTCAGATTGGAATTAATTCATCAGCCGACAGTCGAATTAATTTAAATGAGCAGGTCGACTTGGAGGCAATGACTTCGACAGGGCTTTCGATTCATGAGTTAAGTGTTACATCAGCACAAGGTGCTCTTTCAGCCTTATCGCAAATGGATACATCAATCAGCCAGATCACTGCAGGGCGAGGTAAAATCGGTGCCGTTCAAAACCGTCTGGCTAAATCCATATCCAATCTTTCAGTTGGAATTGAAAACTTGACAGCAGCAGATTCGCAAATCCGAGACGCGGATCTTGCCCATGAGGTTGCTATGCTAACAAGAAATCAAATCCTGGTACAGGCGTCAACCGCAATGGTGGGTCAGGCAAACTTGATTCCACAGTCGGTTCTCCAGTTACTTCAGTAATGAATTAAAGGTTGTTTGAGTAAATTTTTAGAAAAAGTCTTGGCAAAAACACCAGTTTCATCAAAAAGGACTCAATTTTTTGAGAAACTATTAAGGAGAAGTATTTATGTCACTACGAGTATTTACTAACACAATATCATTAAACGCCCAACGGGCGATGTCCGTGAGCAGCGCCAAATTGGAGAGTAATTTAGAGCGAGTAGCCTCTGGAATACGACTCCAGCGCAGCTCGGACAATAATGGTGCATTTCAACAAACCGAAACCTTAAGGGGAGATGTTAGTACACTAAGACAAGGTGCCAAAAATCTTAACGATGGGATTTCCATGATCCGCACCGCGGAAGGTGCTTTAAATGAGCAAATAAATATCCTTATGCGATTACGTGAAATTACATCCCAGTCAATAAGTGACACCCTAGGTAATACCGAAAGAGCTACACAGAACCTCGAGTTCTCAGCCCTTCGTGCTGAGTTTGATCGTATTGCGGAAAATACAGAGTTTAACCATCAGAAGTTGCTCGACGGTTCCCTCGCATCAAGTGCTAGCAAACCTGTAACCATACAGATAGGTCTTGACTCCGGGGATGATAGCCGTTTCAATCTAAACCAGGATATGAACTTGACTGCCATGACCTCGAGTGCGCTGAACTTTAGCACCTCTTCTATCTCAACGGACAACGCCGCAGTCACAGCTCTAGATAATGTCAATTCAGCTCTTGAAAAGACGTCTAATATTCGGAGCAGAGTAGGAATAATTATGGAACGAATGGACTTTGCAAAATCTAATCTAAATAACTCCATTGAAAAAATTGGGAGTACTATTGCATCAATCCGAGATACGGATTTTGCCGAAGAGCTTGCCAGTCTAACCACACATCAAGTTCTTGTTCAAGGTGCATCTGCAATGGTCGGGCAAGCAAACTTAATACCCCAGTCAGTGCTAACTTTGATCGGAGATCAATAAAAAAAGCATGGCTTTCGAAAGAATCTAACCCAAGGGGGAGAGATGAGTCCATCCTAGGACTCATCTCCTTTGGCGTCCAGACAAACTGGTATTATTCTCTGAAATTAAGTGTCTCAATATTTTCATTAAAAAACTCCAACCTTATAAACTTAAATATATTTTTACAGTGATATAATAGGGAATAACCTCTTAGCTTAACTTCATTTTTATTTTCTCCTAAAAACTATGAAAATTTATAAAATAGGTCTAATCGGCTGTGGTCGCATAGGATCTCTTTTAGAAAAAGATAAGTTGCGAGGAAAACCATGCACACACGCTGGTGGTTTCGATGCTCTTTCAAATACCAGAATCGTTGCTGGATGTGATATTGACCCTTCAAGGCTAAAAAATTTTGGTGTGGACTGGGGTGTTGACCGTCTCTACGACGATTATAAGGAAATGCTACATCAAGAAAATCTAGATGTCGCCTGTATTGCCACATGGACACGCCTGCATGCCTCAATGGTAATGGATGCAGCGCGATTGGGTGTCAAAGCTATTTTTTGTGAGAAACCTATCGCGCTAAACCCTCACGATGGCCACCAAATGGTTCGCTTCTGCCAAAAAAAAAATGTTTCACTAATCATCAATCATGAGCGACGTTGGGACAGCTATTATCAAAAAGCAAAACAAATTATTGCGACTGGGAAGATAGGCGAAATCCGCACAATCGTTGGGAATACCCTAAGCTCCAAACCCGGCAAGCACCCCACCCGGACTCATGGTGGGGGAGCTTTATTTCATGACGGCACACATCTCACTGACCTTTTCCTATACTTCGGGGGTCCAGTGGAGTGGGTGTCTGGTCATGAAAACAGACCCCATGGGAAAAAATATATCGAGGAAACGGCCTGTGGAATGATTGGCTTTGAAAGTGGGGCGATGGGATTCATAGAAGGTGGTGGCTCAAGAAAATACTTTAACTTTGAACTGGATATTCAAGGATCAGAGGGGCGGCTCTTAATTGGGAATAATGGGCGCGAACTTTACCTGACAAAAAAAAGCAAACGATTTTCAGGCTTTCAAGAATTAGAAAAGGTATATTTCCCAGAACCTAAAAAAATTATAAACCCTTTTGAAGGCGGAGCGAAAGAAACCTTAAAATGTATACGGACAGGTGAAGATGGGATTTCGAGCGGCAAGGATGGTCTCAAGGCACTGGATTTAATTTTCACAATTTATCGCTCAGCCGAACTCAAAGGAAAAAAGTTAAAACCAAAATAAATCACTTAACTTGAAATAATAAATAAATAAAATTTTAACCAACCCTTTATATGATATTTTGAGCTCAAGCTAAAAATTTAAAAAATTCCTAATTTTTAACCTTATTCAACATATCTGTTTCGCATAAAAACAAATTAACTATTTTTAATTTGATAGGAATCATTTTCGTGTGCTATATTTCTCCACCCAGATGAAACCTAGAGAGATCCGTTGATTTTTTATAAAAAATTACTGCGACACCCATTTAATAGATTAACATTACATCGGAAATTTTAAATGATAGAAGTAGAACAACTTTCTAAGTCTTACGGCCCTAGAGAAGCGATAAAAGATTTATCCTTCCAAATTGAAAAAGGGGAAGTCGTTGGGTTTCTTGGACCAAATGGTGCTGGAAAATCAACGACCATGAATATTCTATCCTGCATTATGCCTGCATCCAGTGGGTCCGTGAAAATTTGTGGGTTCGATGTCTTTGAACAAGCCTTAGAAATTCGTAAAATCATTGGTTATCTGCCCGAAACACCCCCACTTTATTCTGATATGGTCGTTTATGACTATCTATCTTTTGCGGCAAGACTCCGTAATGTTCCTTTAAAAAACACACAATCAGCAGTTGAACAAGTTATCGAAAAATGTTCTCTAAAGGAAGTCAGTGAGCGGATCATAGGGAGATTATCTAAAGGCTATCAACAACGAGTCGGAATCGCTCAAGCAATGATACACAACCCTGACATTCTGATTCTAGACGAGCCAACAATTGGATTAGATCCGATCCAAATCATCGAAATCCGAAAACTCATTCAAGAACTTGCTTTGTCTCACACAATTATTTTAAGTTCGCATATCCTTCCTGAGATTACACAAATTTGTAAACGAGTAATTATCATAAGCGATGGTCAAATCGCTGCCGTCGATTCATTGGAGGCTCTAACGACGCGACTCCGCAAAGGAGAAAGGTTAGTTTTAAACGTGCGACGAAATAGTAGCGAAATACTTGAAAAACTCCGTACTCTGAAAAAAGTGAATGCTGTCACCGAGCACCAGCCCGCAAATTATACAATCGATTGTGAACCCAACGCTGATATCCAAGACGAAATAGCCCAACTTAGCTTAAATAATCAATGGGGAATCGTAGAACTAAAGACTGTATCGATGACTCTGGAAGATATATTTTTAAAGCTTACACTTGAAGAAAGTGAGGTCCCATAATGAAAAATATTTGGATCATAGCAAAAAAAGACCTCGATTCGTTTTTCAGTTCACCTGTATTTTATTCCTTGACCTCGGTTTTTCTGATTCTCAATGGATTTATTTTTTTTAATATTTTAAATTTTTTCAGTCTGCAAAGTTTTCAAGCACAACAAATGCGTGGAGGCGGAATGGGATTGAATTTAAATGAAATGGTAATTGAGCCGTCTTTTCATAATATGGCGGTGATTCTTCTTCTCATTATTCCATTGGTAACCATGAGGAGCTTTGCAGAAGAAAAAAAGTCAAAAACATTTGCTCTTCTTTTATCATCGCCTATCCACCTAGTAGAAATTATTGTAGGAAAATTTTTGGCCTGCATGATTGTGATTGGACTGATGATTCTTCTTTCTGCTTATTCTACTGGATACTTAATGCTAGTTGGAAACCCAGAAATGGGCCCGGTCATTACTGGGTATTTGGGAATACTTCTCATGACTGGGTGCTACGTCGCAATGGGCTTATTTGCTTCTTCTCTTACTGACAATCAGATCATAGCAGCGGTAATAAGTTTTGGTTTGGCTTTATTCATGTGGATCATCGGTTGGGGTTCGCAAGCAGCGGGGTCGGGGTTAGGACAACTATTTGAATACTTATCTCTAATCACCCACCTGGAACATTTTTTAAAAGGATTGATAAGTTCTAGTGATATTGTTTATTACCTTTCATTTATCCTTTTTGGGTTATTTCTAACCTATAGAGTCCTCGAGTCATCCCGGTGGAGATAAAACAAATGAAAACTTCCACAAAAATTGCGGCATGGTTGGCTTCGCTTTCTGCGATTTCTGGACTTTTTTTCTATATTATTGCACCAGAGAAAACAACACCCGCTCTTATTTTGCTAGCCATAACGGCTTTAAATACGTTTCTTCTTGGAGTATCAGAAAGAAAGAATCTTTTTCGTGTTTTGAAAACAAGATCTGCTGCCCATGGAGCAAACTCATTAATCCTCACTGCAATCTTTTTAGGCATTTTGGTCTTTATAAATCTTATCGCTTTTCGCCATAACCAACAGTTGGATTTTACGGAGTCTGGTTTTTATACTCTTTCTCCACAAACCAAAAAAGTTATTGAATCTTTGCCTCGTGAAGTTAGGTTGACCGCTTTTTTCCAAATGGACTCGCCTAAAAAAACTTTATTTCAAGACAGAATGCAAAGTATTTTAGAGTCATCAGATAAAATCAACCTTTCATTTATCGACCCTGATAAAAACCCAGCCATTACAAAGCAGTATGGCATTACCACTTACGGTACCGTCGTTCTTGAAAGCGGAAAAAAGGAGTCCAAGGTTAGGGACCCAAGTGAAGCAAACCTAATTAACGGAATTCTTAAAGTTATAAAAGACGAACAAAAAGTGATTCGGTTCTTGGAGGGTCATGGCGAAAAACGCATTGATGATTTTGAAAACCAGGGTTTCTCCACAGTTAAAGGAGCATTAGAAAAAGATGGGTTTAAAGTGGAGAAATTGCTCCTTCTTCAATCGGGAGAAATTCCTTCCGACACAGAGCTTCTTATTATTCCAGGACCCGAGAAACCAATTCTTCCTGAAGAACAAAAACTTATAGAAGGATACTTAAGTAGGGGCGGTTCTGTTCTTCTGCTTCTAGACCCTCAATCGAAAGCGGGGATGGAAGACTTTCTCAAACAATGGGGAATTGATGCTCCAGATTCTTTTGTTATCGACCCGATGTCAAAACTATTCGGTGGAGACTACGCAGCCCCTGTAGTCAGCCAGTACGTTGCTCATGAAATTACACGTGGTTTTGCACTTCCAACAATCTTCCCACTTTTGCGAACTGTGTCATCTATAAAGAGTTCCGACGCTAATACCACGGAATTTCTATTAACCGGAGCCAACAGTTGGGGAGAAACAAATTTAGATATTCTAAAGGACGGAAAGTCTCAGTTTGATGAAAAATCTGATATCAAAGGCCCGGTCTCAGTAGCGGTTCTATCCACTCGGGAAGTTCCTGCTGAAGGAGTAAATGAGCCCCAGAATAATAAAAAAGAGCCCGCCTCTGATCTGAAAAATATTAATGCTCACTTGACAGTTATAGGTGACTCTGATTTTGCTGGCAATCAATATTTTAATTTTTCTGGAAATGGTGACTTATTTCTAAATATTGCCTCTTTTCTTGCAGAAGAAGAAAACCTTATTTCCATTCGCCCCAAGGAACGAAAAAATAGTCCATTGTCCCTGACAAGCGACCAAGGAGTATTTATTTTAGTACTAGGACTCTTAACTCCGTCTCTCGTTATTTTCATTGGTGTGAGAACTTGGTGGAGGAGACGCCGTTTATGAGATTTAAAGGAACGGCTTTGTTGGCAGCTGCGCTTGTCGGAATTATTTCTTACTATTTCCTGATAGACCTCCCTTCTGAAAAACGAAAAAATAAAGAAAAAGACCGAGCCGAGAAAGTTATTCTATTTGACCCAGAGAATGTCAAAGGTATTTCCTTTACCAAGGGAGAAGTTACTATCACATTAAAGGGTCTTGGTATAGACGAATGGCAAATGACAGCTCCGGTTAATGCAAAAGGAGATGCTTTGGCTGTTTCAGAATTTTTATCATTCCTCAGCAACCTAAATTTCACACGAGTAGTTGAAGAATCCTCAAAAGACTTGTCCCCCTTCGGGTTGGATACTCCTGGTCTTAGAATTATTCTTTCAATGAATAATGGAGAGACCAAAGGAGTGCGGGTGGGTGATGACCATCCGATGGGAAATAAAGTTTACCTCGCACTATTAAAGGGGAGTCAGGTACTCGCTGCAGGTGTCACCAAAAATCGTTTGGATAGATCAGCGCATGATTTGCGAGACAAAACTATCCTTGACTTCAAAACTCCTCTAATTAAAAAAATAGAATTTGTCCGCAATGATAAAACTCTTAACTTGATAAAAGATAAAGAATCCTGGAAAGTTTTAGAGAATACAATCATCGCGAAAGGCAACGAAACTGAAATAACTAATTTGCTGAATACAATTCAAGCAGCGCAAATTGAACAATTTGTGGAAGAAAAACCTAAGCAACTAACTTCCTACGGATTAAACAATCCCAAGCTTGCTGTCAAGCTAAGTACTTCAAAGTCAAACGAACCTCTCGCTTTGCTGATTGGAGAAAACAGCGACCATGGCTTCTATGCTAAAACCCTATCAAAGGAAAATATTTTTACCATAAACCAATCATTATTTGACACATTAAACAACCGTAAGTTCGTGGATTTTTTAAACAAGTCACTTGTTGATTTCAATGATGACGATTTGATCAAGATGACTTTGCGCATGGACAATGTCACAGTCGATCTGGTCCGAAATAAAAAAGATACGCAAAAGTGGACCATGAAGCAACCTATTGAAATGAAAGCAAACTCCTCAACAATTAGTAGTCTACTCTTTGACCTAAAAAATGCGCGCATTGTCGAATTCGTTACAACCCATGCCAAAAATCCAAAGATGTTGAACTTTAAACAATCTGAAAAAGAAATAAACCTTACTTACAAAAATGGGGAAACCTGGGCGCTAAAACTCAATAAAAAAACTTCCAGTCCAGATTATTATTTAGCGCAACGAACCGATGAAGAAACGGTCTTCACTCTCCAAAAATCTTCCGTGGAATCTATATTCCGTTCTCTTCATGACTTAAAAGATAGGGCGCTTTTGGAGTTCAATGATGATCTGGTTAAAGAAATACACCTTGATGACTCCACGCAAACCTTCATACTAAAAAAATCTACAAATAAGTGGGATCTAGCCTTACCCAAACCAAAGAACTCGATTCAAAGCTTTATAGGAAAAGATATTCTTTGGACGCTAAATTCAATCGAATTTGAATCTGCCCTCAAAGTGGATCCGGGAAGCACCATGACCGGTCTAATTAAGCCTAAGATCTCAGTTAAGTTGTTGGATGAAGAAAGCAAAATTATTACCCACATCTCTATAGGAAACCCTGTAGCCAAATCACCCGAAGAACATTATCTAAAAATAGCTAACAACCCAGCTGTCTACACTACAAATAAAAGGTTTCTCAATGAAATTTTAACCAACCT
>Ga0209043_1000842_pt1 | contig 18166 bp, 15 predicted proteins | sample SaaInlV_100m_DNA_3_FD_184654 | JGI IMG/M metagenome (GOLD analysis project Ga0209043, IMG submission 184654) | Marine microbial communities from expanding oxygen minimum zones in the Saanich Inlet - SI037_S4LV_100m_DNA (SPAdes) (version 2) | ecosystem: Environmental > Aquatic > Marine >... | reverse complement strand
GAAAAGTATCCTTACAATGAATTATAGAGATTATATCGTAAGAAAAAACGATTCAAGTTCATTCTTTCTCCTAATAAAAATTCCCACAGACCTAAGACCATATTTCGGTAGAAATCAGTTCAAAATCTCTCTCAAAAAAGGTATTCGTAGTGAATCTCTTTTATACTCCAAGATTCTATTTCATCAAGTTCAATCTATTTTTGACGATATCCGAATGGGTTCTATCGCTAAAATTACTATTACTCAGATAAAAGAAATTCTAAAAGGTAAGATTGATAGAACGCTTAGATATTCACAACACGAAGTAACAGATACCAACACATATGTGAAGTCAGAGGTAGAAAAGAAAATCAAAGAAACTGAGAATGAAGAACTACTGCTAAGAATTCAGATTGAAGATAATTATGGTGGTGTGCTTGAACATATTGAGGGGGAAATTGAACGACTTCTAAAAAGTAAGAATCTAGCAATAGATACTAAATCGCTTGAATTCAAAAATTTGAGGAAACAATTTCTTGATTTGAGACTGATAAGAAATAATTGGAAAAAAGAACTCTTAGAAGATTCAAGTAAATCAGTAGAAGATTTCAAAAAAGAAATATATAAGAGATTTGATATCAAATTAGACTCAATCAGTCGAGAAGAAATCATTGAGAATATTCCAAAGAATTCAGAGATAATTTCTACGACTGATAAATCACAGAGAAAATCTGACGATTCACCAAAACTCTCAGAAGTAAAAGATGAGTTTATTAGTGAAAGAATTCTATCTGGATTTAGTGCCAAATCAACTGCTGAAGTAAAATCAACTATCAATGATTTTATAGAAATAGTTGGAGATATCCAAATTTCTCAGGTAACTCCGAATAAAGAATATTTTGGGAATTGAGTAAGAGTAGAGATGGGTATGGTAGAAATGTAGGAAGGAACTTCGGAGAATATCTAAAACAAATAGGAGTGTATGAATTCCAATCTAAAGTATTTCATTCGCTGAGACATAGTTTTATCACTAATCTTCTACAGAATGGAGTCAGAGAAGAGGTAGTAAATGGTATTGATGGTCATAAACAAAACACAATGTCTACAACAGTATATTTCTAGGGGTGATTCCCTGCTAAAGTGCTTTATGAAGAAGGTATTTCTAAACTGGATTTTGAAGGTCTGAACTTAGACAAATTAAAGATTGATTGGAAAAATGTGATTGAATGAAAGAGTTATATTTTGTCTCACCCTACAGAATAAGTCTAAGAACAATACATTTTCAATATGGTAGTGCTGGTAAAAAAGATGTTGCTGGTAAAAGGTTCATTCTCAAAATAACTTCTGGTGAAATAAACGGAAGGGGAACAAGTGATAGTAATACCGAATAAGTGATGTTTGATGAGGAACAGGAACTACTCAAAAGTGTCTATGAGAGAAAGAAGGAACTACTTGATTCAAATAGATGGGAAATAACAGAGAAACATTCTACGACCCAACCATCATTTATCCAAAATGATTTGATTGATGGGAAAATAACAAATGATACTTGGTGGGAAAATTGAAAATGAGAAATAAGAGAACTATTATCATCATAGGTTCAGTTCTCGTAATAATGTATCTATTCTCACATCTACAATATTACCTATAAATGGAACAATATGGTAAAACAGAGTGGGGTGTCTTTATATCAGTTCAAACATTTTCGTAGGGAACCCATACTACCCTGTAGTGACCCCCAATAATATGGAACGATTAGTTTTCCACAATTGAGTTTACCGACTTCTTAAAGATACTTCTTTTGATTCTTTGGAATTATCCCATTCCACCAAGTTTTAGAATTCCCAAACTCATCACACTGAAAACTAAAATTAGTCCAACCCATGTACCAAAATCTCCTTCTGGTGGTTTTGATTAATTCGATTCTGTATGTATTGGGTATCCCCATTCGTATTGATGTTTTTGGGTTCTTGCCCTTCCACCGTATCAAGATTAAGAATTTGTTTAATTGTTAATCCTCTATATCTTGGTGTTGGTAAAACCATCTCTTGGTTTCTTAAAATTCTTGATATTAACCCTTCTTTATTCATTTTATCTCTTTCTTTCTGGAAGATTTCTAAAATATCTTATCCATTCAGAGTTCATACCATTCTCTTATTTTGATTCTTTTTGACTGAAACCGATTGACCCTTGAATACTCTTATTCCTTCTACACTTCTCTGAACAATAAATCATATTATCCCATTCCACTTTCCACTTCTTCCCCGACCAAATATTAAATTTTCAACAGAACATTTTTGAATCATTGCTAAGGGTAAATAATCCAACAATACTCAGTTTAAATATGTGAACAAATAACAAATAAGTAAATAGTTTCAACATTGATTAAGTGAAGAACCAGAATATTATAAATAGTTCTGAGTCTTGTTTTAGAAAGGTATATGGACAGTAAGGATTAAGTGATTCCTAAAAAGGTTCAAACGAAGTTTGACTTTCCCGAAGGGAAAGATGATGAGAACTAAGTGGGTTACCCAAAGGATAATTAGGTCAAGAATTCAAGAGAACCTATAAGTTTAGATTCAGTTATAGAGTTTATATAAATATAGATACCACTAAGAAATGAGTGAACACCAAACCAACTATTTTGTGCAGTTAACAAACACAGACTTCCTAAAGTTACTTCTTCAGACAGACCAAAAGTATCGAGACATATTTTGGGTTTACCAGATGAAAGAACATATTTCAAAGATGAGTTCCATTACTGGTTCACGTTTACTCAAGGAAGAAGAGTTGGTCAGAGATACCGAAAGGAATCTTGATTCAAACAAATTAATCACCGATAAGGACATAAATGTACTCCAGACAAGAAAAAGATCTAAAAGTAAGAAACACGACTTACTTCAAAAAATCCACAGAGAAACTACTTAAAATGAAAAGTGCAGAATTAGGAATATCTGCAAACTCTCTTAAAGAGTTTTGTTTACTAAGATATGTTCCTGAGATGCAAATGTGGAACTAGAGGACTTTCAATTCACCAAAGACCTAGAATCACAAATTAGGTATCTTTCTAGTCAAATGAAATCATCATCACAAGAGACTGTGGTGATGGTTCTCAGAAACCACTTCTGTCTTCCTGTTCCAGAGAAATGGAAAAAAGATAGTTGGATAACCAGTTCAGTAGATATTATTTATTAAACAGAGAAACTTCCTAAGAGAGTCTTGGTTGAAAGAAAAGTTTGCAACAGAATTGATGGATGTCCTATCGTGAATAATGTTTGTGTAGATTGTATTACTGTGAGGGATTAAGTGGGGAGTTGCTTGGAGTGTCTCTGACTCTGTGAAGAATTAAGTGGGAGTTACTTGGAGGGTGTCTGACTGTGAAGAATTAGTGGGGGTTACTTGGAGGAGATGATGGGGTTGGTCTTGTAGATTTGTTAATTCCCATGTTTATACATTATGGAATATTTGATTTTATAAGTTATAAGTCTTTCTGTACCCATATGTAACTTTCAATTTCAATTGCAGGAATAATTTCTAAAGGTTCACACTTTTCTTGAATAACATCTGGTTTTGAACCTACCCACATCTTTACATCACCAGTTTTATAAGAAAATTCACTATTATGGAATGGACATAATATAGTCTCTTTTTCAGTTAATTGTCCCAGGTCCAAGGGAAGATGCATATGTGGGCAAATGTTATTGATTGCATAAATACCATCTTTTCTGATCAAAATTATCTCTTCATTATTTGATTTATATTTTTTCTTTTCACCATCTTTTAATTCTGCACTTGGTAAGGTTCTTGTCCATTTCTTACCTTTAATAATTTTATGGGTAACATCACGAAAATCTTTTAAAACATCCTTTTTTATATTACTTACTTCATAAAGAGTAATTAAATTACTTGTACCTCGCAGTTTAAGACGTAAATGATTGTCTATCTCTAAATAATCCTTTACTTGGTTAAAAGCATTTTCAGAAATTAATAAACGAGTACCAGCATCTTTGTTTGTAGATTCTATTCTACTAGCAATATTAACTACATCACCAATAACAGTAAGTTTTTTGTCATCCCCAGATCCAATAGATCCTACAATAACTTCACCATTGTGTATTCCAATCCTAATATCAAATATTCTATCATATGCTTCCTTCAAGTATATTTTAAAATCATCCATTGCTTCCAACATTTGAATTCCGGTATTTACAGATCTTAGAATTTGTTGTCGAGATTCTTTTAAACCAAATATTGCCATTACTGCATCACCAATATAATTATTTACTTCACCACCGTTCTTAATTATTATTTCTCTCATTATTGAAAAATACCGATTTAGAATAAAAATCACATCATATGCAGATAAAGATTCTGAAAATGGTGTGAATCCTTTTATATCGCAAAACATGATTGTGAGATTTCTTACCGTACCAACTGAACTTGATTTTGTAGATGATAGTTGATTATTTAGAGTAAGATCACGTTTATCAAGTAGCAGTCTCCTGTATTTTACTTTACCACAGACTTTTGTTTGACAAGCAAGTCTGACTGTTTCAGGCAAATTAAGACGTTCAGCAATTTTAATCTCATCTTCAGTCCTCACAGAGCAATTTTCGATTCCTGAAATTACATTAATCCTACAAGTAGAACATTTCCCAACACCTCCACAAGCACTCAAATGTGGAATTTCTTTTCTTAATGATGCTGTAAGAATAGTTTCGTCCTGTGCTATTTCAATCTTTCTGTTGTCAGGTTGAATTTCAATTGTGTATTTTAGTGATTTATGAGAACCATCACAAAATGGAGGATTTTTACTTTTCTTACATCCGCAAAAATATACTTCTTCAGAATTTTGACAATCAAATTTATAGGGTGTCTTTTTTGTTTTATTGTGAGAACCGTCACAAAATGGTTGTTTGGCACTTTTTCCACAAGCACACCAAAAGTATGTTTCCCCATTTTTTACTGACTTTTTGAATGGTAAATTTTTATACATCTTAAATTTTATACTTTCAGTAAATTTAAGATGAGAACCATCACAAAATGGCGGGTTTTTCGTTTCTTTGCACCCACAAAAATATATTTCTTCATTTTTCAAGGATTCTAATTTTACCGGACTAAACTTAGTATTTTTGTGAGAACCGTCACAAAATGGTTGCTGGTCACTTTTCCCACAAGCACACCAAAAATACACTTTATTACTTTTTACTTTTATTGGTATTGGATTGTTAATTTTTTTCATTTCGGTTTACCATTTTGTCAAATCAAAAAACTATATATAACATCAATCGGTTTGATTTACAAGAACAGGGGGTTACTTTGAGTGTCTCTGACTAGTGAAGAATTAAGTGGGGGTTACTTGGAGATTGTCTGACTCTGTGAAGAGTTATTGGGGGTTACTCACAGGAGATGATGTGAAGGTCTTTGTTTGGTTTTAATTATTTATAGTTCGATTAATGGATTTTTTTAGTGATTTATCAGAAAAAGAATTTTCTAGATAAAATAAATATAAACCACACCCAATAATAATTAATATTCCTATCCAAGTATTTATTGTAGGGATATCATCCCAAATTAAATAACCTAGCATCATTGTGGGTATCAAACCAGAATATTCAAATGGAGTTATTCTGGATGGATTCCCTATTCTATAAGCATTTATTAAGAAAACAGTACCAATAAAACCGCACAATGCAGAAAGTAGCATTAACCCAATGTCTCCGGCATCAATAAAATTCCATGACCTTGATAAATAATTCATACTTACATTGGAATTAGTATAATATTTCCCATCTCCGACAATAAGACCTAAAACTCCAGAGATAATCAAAGAACCCAAACTTAGATAAAATATTTGTGCAAAAGAACTTTCAGTAGTTGAATATTTTTTGGTTAAAACCATAAATATTCCATAGAAGAGTGCACATAATACCGGTAATAAATTTATATAGTTAAATTCTTCGAAATTTGGGTTGGCAATAAAATAAACTCCACTAAATCCCAAAATTATTATAACCCAACGATCCAAATCAATCTTTTCCCCTAAAAGAAACATTGAAAGAATTGTTATAAAAAAAGGACTTACATAAAATAATGTCAAAGCATTTGCGACTGGCATCTGAGTCTGAGCGTAGTAAAACATTGTGAACCCTATAAAAAATATCAAGGGTCTAATAGTTGTCTTTATAGGGGTGGATATTGAAAGCAACTTAGTTTGTTTTGTTATATTTAGATATAATAATACAAACACTATTGTCATAATTGACCTAATAAAAAGTATTTGGAACAAATTCACTTTATCGGATAACAATTTTATGATTATATCTTGGAACGTAAAAATACACATCCCTATAACTAGATAATATATACCTGTTTTATTTGATTTCATCAGTTTATCAAAATTAAATAAAAATCAAATATTATCCAAAACTTTTAGAAAAATTTATAATGATATTTTCTAATCCATATTATTAGAATAATTAATGATTACTTAAGCTTGTAAATAATTGAAATAATGATATATAATCAATTATCTAGAAGGAGTTGATTCAGACATATTGATAATTTATGTGTTGATTGTCTGATTATGAAGAATTAGTGGATATTAGGCACAGGAGAAGAAAGAAGAAGTATTGAGATGAGAATGAGTAGAAGGTGTTTCACAGAGTTTCTTATAAGTGGTTTAGGAGAACACGAAATATAACAGAACTTGGTTTGGATTACAAGGAAGTGGTGATTTACGATATTGTGGATAATTGTAAGAAGGGTGTAAATATTTACAATAGATACTAATTTATTACTTTGGATGGTTTTTAAAGTGTCTTTCTGATTCACTCTCTATCTTTTGTGAATCCCGAAGAGGGATTCGAATCCACATTATCTTTTTGATTCCTTGATTATGCTAAAATAGATATAACTTGCTGATAATATGTGTTGTTCATTGTTAATAATTTTGTCACAATATATTTTGTTTGTGGTCAGGGGGGTTACTTTTGGTGTTTCTCTCCGCCATTGGAGAATAACTCTCCACCATTACTCACATAGATTAATCTATTGTAGTATCAATATGTTATGAGATGAATATAAATTGGAGTAAAATTTTGTAAAGGATGGAGTCTTCTCCCTCCCTCTCCGCCATTTATTTGTCTATTCTTCTATCCTATCAATAACTTAATATTTGCGATTTCCCCCACTATTGGGGTTTCTGAGGGAGTAGGGTGGCACTTCAGGGGTCCTCAGAAAGAAATCCTTTATGACATATTGTAGTTATTTAATAAAAAAAGTCCTATTACCTCCTATTATTTAAGAATCAAAATAGCAAAATATTTAAGAGGATATTTTGGAAGAAAGCAATTCAAAATTTCTCTCAATAGTGGTAATTATAGTCAATCATTGTTATTAGCAAAAATTTTGTATCTTGAAGTCTAATCAATTTCTCAACCAAGTTTCTTTTTCAACGAATTTTTCGGTGGGTAAAATTAACCTTTGAGGTTTTTTTAAATATTTTTACACAAGTGATTTAATCTGGTTGAACAATAAGATAAATGACAATATTTTATGAGCTCAAATGAACTCAATTTCTTAGAAGGATTAGTATATCTCAGCAAGAAAGATAAGATTCTCGGAAAAGTTATAAAAGAGATCAAACCTGAAGAACCTGAGAAAAGAGATCCAAATTTTGAGGCATTAGTTAGGATTATATCTGGTCAACAACTATCCAGTGCTGCAGCATCGACAATTTTCAACCGTCTAAAAGATTTTCTAGGCAAGAATGAAATTACACCACAATTGATAAAGGAATGTATACCTCAACAGATCCTAAAATGTGGATTATCAAATGCAAAAACCAAGTATATCTTAAACCTAGCAGATTTGTTTTTAGTAGAACCAAATTTTCTACATGAACTAAAAGATAAGGAATCAAAAGAAATTATTGAGGTATTACAGAAGATCAAAGGAATAGGTATTTGGAGTGCAAGTATATTTGCGCTATTTTATCTAAACCATTCGAATGTATTCGTTTGGGGTGATATTTCAATAAAAAAAGCAATAAGACTATTGTATGGGGAAGATCAAGAAATGGAACATGAAAGAATTATTGAAATAACTTCCAAATGGACACCATATAGAAGTACTGCATGTATAGTGCTCTGGAAATGGTTAGATGAGGGCGCAATCAAGTTTTCGTAATCAAAAATAACCCTATAGAAATCAAATGAAGATCTTATTGTATATTTGTTTTATTTTGTTGATAGTTTGGTTTGTGACGAAACCTTGGAGAGATAAAAATAATGTTAAGATTGAGTTTCGTCAAATAATTTTGAGATTGTCTCAAGTAATTCCTCGTTTTATTTCTCCTTACATTATTTTTCGTTTGATTATGAAACTTCTAAGAAGATTACTATGAACACGCTATCAAGAATTACCAAAAGTAACACTATCCAAAGAACCGTTATTACACTTGAATATGAATTATAGAAAGTGAACAATCTTTAATATGAAATGGAGAATCTTTCTAATCATTATATTAGTTCTTGAAGGTATATATTATTTAACAGGGTTCTTATTTCCTTAAAGATAAGGATATTAAAGTTTCCCGAAACGTACTCATCTCAATACTTCTTCTATCTTCTCCTTTAACTAACTTTCACTAAAAATGATATTAACTAGAATCAAAATTTGTTTAGAATTTATCTAAAATAGTATTAATATATATGTCAAACAAAAATTGGTTATTAGTTATTTCTTTAGGAATAATATGGGGAAGCAGTTTTTTATTTGTAGAAATATTATTAAATAATATTAATCCTTGGATGATTGTTTTCTTGCGCGTAAGTATAGCAAGTATTATTTTAATATCTTTTTGTATTTATAAAAATGTAAATCTGAATTTAAAATTAAGTGACTATTATAATATTTCTGTAATGAGTCTGCTCAATAATGTAATACCTTTTTTACTTATTGTTTATGGGCAGAAAACCACTACAGGTGGACTTGCATCCATTATTAATTCTTCTACTGCTTTTTTCTCAATAATACTTGCATCCATACTAATTTCTGATGAAAAATTAAATTTTAGTCGAATTATCGGAGTTATCATAGGTATATTGGGAGTTATTATAACAATAGGGTATGACAATTTAATTGAATTTAATGAAGAGGGTATTGGTCCATATTATATATTATTAGCAACAATTTCATATTCCTTCGCAGGAATTTGGGCAAAAGTTAAAATGAAAAATATCTCATCTTTGTTGTCTGCAACTGGAATGACTTCAATAAGTGCAATATTATTATTCCCTATAGTTATGATATATCATCAGGAACAGTTTTATTTAATTGATCAAATGGTTCTTAAGAATGCAATTTTGTATGCACTATCTTGTTCGGTATTTGCGTATCTAATATATTTTAAAATACTTGAAACAACTGGTGCAGGTAATTTGTTAATTTGTACAATTATTGTTCCCGCATCGGCTCTTATATTAAATTATATTGTATTAGGAGAACAGATTATATCTAAAGAAATATTTGGAATAATTATTATTTCAATTGGACTAATTATACTTGATGGAAGAATATTAAATTACCTCAAAGTTAAGGCATGATCTATTTAAATGAGGGAAAAGTTCTTGGTCATTTAAGTATGTTGGGTCGTTTATGTTAATGGTTGTCGCAATAGTCTATGTCGTTCAAAATAGCACTCCAATTGAAAAACATTACACTACGGTACAAGTTAATGAACCATAAATTAATCCTAGTTATTAGGGAAATTAGCACATAACTGATGGGTGCAGAATCATTGATAACGTTTGTGTTGATTGTCTGAACGGGAAAAATTAGTAGAGGTTACTCATAGGAGAAGAGACAATAAGTGTTGAGATGATGAGGAGTAGATGTTTCACTTGGATCCCTTTTGGGTAGTTTTAAGATAACCCACGATATAACACCAATCGGTTTGTTTTACAAGAATGTGTGGATTTAACTTGGTGAGGTTTTTAGGAGATAGGGTCGTAAATGTGAGTTTTTAACTTAGTAGGGCTTTTGGGGGTTGTTTGTTTTAAAAGGGGGTATTATTTTATCATTTTGCCTTTCACTCTCTTCCACACGATGTTTCCGTCTTCGTTGTATTTTGTTCCGTTCCACATTTGTCCATCCTTCCATTCTCCCACATACTTTTGTCCGCTGGGTAAATTGTATGTTCCTTGACCATTTGGTAATCCATTCTTGTATTCTCCTACATACTTTCTCCCATTAGACCAAATTAATGTTCCTTGACCATTTTCTTTCCCGTTCTTCCTTTCCCCCACATACTTGTCTCCATCAGGGGAAGTTATTATTCCTTGACCAATTTTCTTTTCACATGAAACAAGGAAAGAAGAAAGAATAATGATTGAAATGAGGAGGATGAGTAGATGTTTCATTTTTTGTTGGTTTGTTTTAGAGAGGGGGGTATTATTTTGTTCCTAATCCATTCACTATCTTGTATTGGATATTTCCGTCTTTGTCGTATCCTGTTCCGTTCCAAGTCTTACCATCCTTCCATTCCCCTTCATAATAATCTCCATTAGAATAAGTTTCTTTTCCATGACCATGATGTTTACCATCCATGAATTCCCCTACATACTCTCCATATGGATAGGTAATTGTTCCTGTTCCATTCCAAGGTTTACCATCCATGAATTCCCCTTCATACTTTCTTCCATCTGACCAAGTGAATGTTCCATGACCATTTTCTTTCCCGTCCTTCCATTCCCCATCATACTTATCTCCATGAGACCAAGTAAATGTTCCATGACCATGTTTTTTGCCGTCCTTGAATTCCCCTACATACGTTCTTCCATCTGACCAAGTGAATGTTCCTTGACCATTTTCTTTCCCGTTCTTCCATTCTCCTACATACTCCTCTCCATCAGGGTAAGTGTGTGTCCCTTGACCATGAAATTCCCCATCCTTGAATTCCCCTACATACGTTCTTCCATCTGACCAAGTGAATGTTCCTTGACCATGCTCTTTCCCGTCCTTCCATTTCCCATCATACTTATCTCCATGAGACCAAGTATATGTTCCATGACCATGTTTTATCCCTTCCTTTGATTCTCCTACATATTTTTCTCCATGAGACCAAGTAAATGTTCCATGACCATTAATTTCCCCATTTTTGAATTCCCCTACATACACACTTCCATCAGTGTAATAGAATGTTCCATGACCATATTTCTTTCCATCCTTGAATTCCCCTACATACTTTGTTCCAGAGGGGAAGGTGTAAGTTCCATGACCATTAATTTCCCCATCTTTGAATCCCCCTACATACACACTTCCATTAGGGTAAGTGTGAGTTCCTTGACCATATTTCTTTCCATTCTTCCAATCCCCAGAATACCTTACTACATCAGTTGAAGACCAGGATCCTTGACCATGTTCTTTTCCGTCCTTGAATTCCCCTACATACGTTCTTCCATCTGACCAAGTGAATGTTCCTTGACCATTTTCTTTCCCGTTCTTCCATTCCCCTACATACACGCTTCCATTAGGGTAATTGTACGTCCCATGACCATGTTTCCTCCCATTTTTGAATCCCCCTAAATATACACTTCCATCAGTATAATAGAATGTTCCATGACCATTTTCTCTCCCATCTTTCCATTCTCCTACATACACGCTTCCATTAGAGTAAGTGTGTGTTCCTTGACCATATTTCTTTCCATCCTTCCATTCCCCAGAATACTTCACTCCATCAGTTGAAGACCATGTCCCATGACCATTTTCTTTCCCGTTCTTCCATCCCCCTACATACACACTTCCATTAGGGTAAGTGTGAGTCCCATGACCATCCTTCTTCCCATCCTCCCATTCCCCAGAATACTTCACTCCATCAGTTGAAGACCATGTTCCATGACCATTTTCTCTCCCTTCTTTGAATCCCCCTACATACACACTTCCCTTAGGGTAAGTGTGTGTTCCTTGACCATCATATTCTCCATCCTTGAATTCCCCTACATACTTGTCCCCACTAGATAAAGTTAATTTTCCTTGTCCATCCTTCTTTCCATCCTTGAACTCCCCAGAATACTTCACTCCATCAGTTGAAGACCATGTTCCATGACCATTTTCTCTCCCATCTTTCCATTCTCCTACATACTTCCTTCCATCAGACCAAGTGTATGTTCCTTGACCATTTGGTTTGTCATCCTTGAATTCCCCTACATAGTTGTCCCCGTTAGACCAAATATATTTTCCTTTACCATTTCTATATCCACTCTTGAATTCCCCTACATACTTGTCTCCTTCACCTTTCCCTTTTCCATAAGTGAATGTTCCATGACCATGTTTTTTCCCATCTTTCCATTCACCCATATACCTCGTTCCATTTTCCCAAATGTATAAAACACCTGTTTCCTTGGACTGACCAAACAGAGGGGAAGTGAGTAAAAGTAGAAAGAATGTTGTTATGAGTAGATGTTTCACTAGGTTTTCTTTTGGTGGATTAGTAGAACCAAAGATATACCATCAATCGGTTTGTTTTACAAGAATGTGTGATTTTGATTTGAGGTATTTTGGGGATATGGTGTTTATTGTGATTTTTTGATTTGGTGGTATTTTTGCTGGCTGTTTGTTTTAGAGGTGGGTATTGTCCCATCATTTTTCCATTCACGAATTTGTGTTGGATGTTTCTGTTTTTTTAGTATCCTATTCCTTTCCAAGAAATGCCTAACTTATCACACGTATCCTCAATAGAATGTTTCTTCATAATCTAATGAGGATACTTCATAAAAGTTGAGAGGTATTGTAGTAGAAGGTCTGGGGAAATCTTATGACTGAATTTTAAGATAGATGTGTATTCAATTTTTTGAAATCAGAATATCTACGATTTCATTATTTGACCCCAATCTCATTTTAGGCCCCCAACATCCAGATCCAGAAGACACATAAAGTATAGATGTTAGTTTTTCATATAGTCCATAAATATTTTTGAATTGTAATCGGACAAAAAAATTAAATGGGAATATTTGTCCATTATGCGTATGCCCTGAAAGCATGAGATCTGTTTTTTCATAAACATGATCCCATAAAGTTGGTTTGTGTACCAGAATTAGATTAAAAAGATCCTCTTGAACTAACTTACTAGCGATATTTTTTTGAGTTTCTAATGTTAGGTTATCACTGATACCAATAAAATTTATTTTTTTAAATTTAAATGACTCGTTATCTAAAAACTGTATATCATACTCATTAAGTCTTTTTAATTTGTTTTCATAGTCTTTGATATAATATTCATGATTACCACTTATAAATAAAATTGGTTTGTTTATATTTTTTAATATGTCTAAATCATCTAAATCAAATGAACTTGAATCAATAAAATCTCCACCTATTAGCAATAAATCAAATTCCAAATTTTTAATTTTTATAAGAATTTTCTTCAGATGTTTTTTTGAATTTGATCCCAAATGTGTATCACTAATAAACATTAGTCTGATTTCCTCATCAACTTTCGAAGAAATAATTTTTATACTTTTCAAATTAATGAACCTACCATTAATTAAACTGTAAATAGTTATTATAATGATTGATAAAAAACAAATCACTCCTAAAGCAGGTGAGTTTATTGAGTAAAAATTGTCAACTAATAACCCTAGATTAACTACCCAAAAACTAATAAAACCGATGCCCATTCCTTCATTAACAAATAATTTAATCGGTAAAAATGTATTATGAGATAAGAAATAAAAAATTATTATGAGATAAGAAATGACGGTAAAAAGAAGTGACGATAGTTTAAAAATACTTTCTTTGAAAAGAAAATAATTCAAAACGTCAAGAGGATAGACAAAGATAAGGTATGTAACAAAAAAAATAACAATATAAAAAATTGATCGTCGAAAAGTAATCATAAATATAGTCAAATATAATACATCTTTGATATCTCAGTGATAGCTACAAGCCCCAAGAATAATTTATAGACAAACAATTATCACAAAAATTTGTGTAGCTGTCTAGGATTGTCTGACTGCGCAGAAATATCTAAAAAAGTATAGTACAAGATAATGAATATTCTTAGCCAATTCTTGTAATTCAAATAGATTGATGTTATAAGTGAGGTTCTCCTAATCCACCAAAAGGAAATTAAGTGAAACATCTACTAATCATTCTCTCAATCCTTCTTCTGACACCCCCTCTTTTTGGTCAAGAAGTTGGTGTCTTATACCAATATAAAAGCTCTTCTGGTTTAATATGGAAAACCTTTGGAAAAGGGAAAATACAACCAAAATACGAAGGCGAGGTTTCAAAGGGCACTCCTGATGGATTTGGAGTCTTATCTTATCCATTTACTGATGGAAAAAGTGTTGTCGGTGAGTGGAAAGTTGGTAATGAGTGGAACACGGAACATTATAATAATGATGGAAAACTCATTGGAAAATTGGTGATTGGGAAGTGGATACTAACGTATGGAATTCTCTGTGGAACTTTAAAGGCTGGTAAAACGGTGTGGGCAGAGAAATGTTATGCTGGTTCAGAAAGCAAATATTTGGGGGATATTGAGAATATGAAACCAGATGGTCAAGGAACTAGCAATTTTCAGGATGGTAGAGAGTATTTAGGGGGGTGGAAGGATGGGAAAGAACATGGTCTAGGAACCCTTAATATTCCTAATGGATATTCTTTTACAGGGGAATTTAAGGATGGCAAACTTAATGGTCGAGGAACAGAAACCTTTCCTAATAAATACAAGTATGTGGGGGGATTCAAGAATGGTAAAAGAAGAGGTCAAGGAACCCTCACCACACCTGATGGAGTCAAGTATCTTGGTGCATTCAAGAATGGGGAAAAAAATGGAGAGGGAACACTCACCTCACTTGATGGAGAAAAGTATGTTGGGAAATTTAAGAATGGGAAAAAAAATGGAACAGGGACGCTCATTTCACCTGGTGGATTCAAGTATGTTGGGACATTCAAGAATGGGAAAAAAAATGGAACAGGGACATTTACATGGCCTGATGGTGGAAAGTATAAGGGGGAATGGAAAGATGGTAAATTCCATGGGCAAGGAAGCTTCACCTTTTCTGATAAAAATATAGGAGTAGGTGAGTTCAGAAGGAATAAACCTTGGAACATCTCAACATACGACAAGGCCGGGAACATCATCTGGAAGATGAAGCGCGGAGTTAGGGTAGAAAAGGGGGATTTTTCAAAAATAGAAAATGGAATACTTTTTAGAGATACGCCTCATGCAAAGTGGGTGCAAGGTGGAAAAATTTGGTTTAGCTCAGGGGATGTGAGAACACAGGCAAAATATGAGGGAGCTATAGTAGCTGGCTTTCCAGAAGGACATGGGACCCTCACTTTTCCCAGTGGCTCTGAGTATACGGGAAATTTTAGGGAAGGGAAGCCTTGGAATGTAACAACATACGACAAAAATGGAAAAATTTCGTACAAGTTTGTGAATGGAAAGAGACAGTAATGAAACATCTACTCACCCTACTATCCTTTTAGTAATTCTGCCCCCGTCGCCCATTGAGACATAAAATAGTTGGTTGCATTTATGCCTAAACGCTTCCTCAGATGGAGCCACCCGTCAGAAATCCTCGAAGAGATAATCTTGATTAAATCTCTGTAATCTTCACTTTAAATCCCAGAGACCGTGCTCTCCGCGGCTTTGAAACGCTTGAATCCAAGATCCGAAGAATAAGTCCGGCATGGAAAGTCAGCTTACTGTTTAACTCCATCACTCCACTTTGCGATAATTTTCCCGCTTTTGTCATACCAGTTGATGTTCCAGGGGGCATCTTTTCTGAACTCGCCGACCCATTTTTCACCATCCGGAAAAGAGAAAGTCCCCTTGCCGTTCCAGCGTCCTTGCTTGAACTCACCTTCGTATCTTGTACCGTTACGGTAAATGAGTGAACCGCGGCCGTTTGGTTTCTCATTTTCAATTTGCCCTTCATATTTTCCGCCGTCACCCACGTCACCATTTTCCAGCCAGATCCATTTACCGTCCTCTTTATAGCTAAACAAAATTCCTTCTTCTACTGTCTCAACTTTCAGCACACCTTCCACATACTCTCCGATGATCTTGCCGTCTTTGTCGAATTCAGTGATGTTCCAGGGTTTATTTTTACGGAACTCTCCGACTCCCTTTTTTCCATCCGGAAAGCTGAAGCTGCCTTGCCCATGAGTTTCCCCATCCTTGTATTCGCCTTCATACATTTCTCCGGAAGGATAAGTAAAAATCCCCAAGCCGTTGGGTTTTGCATTTTCAACCTCGCCCACATATTTATAATCCTTTGCTTTGTCACCAGTCTCATGCCATCCCAAAATTCCCTGCTCATGCCTAAAAAACAAAACGCCGGCTTTTCGATTGTTTTCCCGTTTCACTCCGTCCACATACTTGTCTTTGAATCTGCCGTTAGCATCGTATTTTATAATGTTCCATTCTCTGTCTTCTTTCCACTCACCGGTCAATTTAATGCCATCCGTAAAAGAGAGGGTTCCCTGACCATGCCGCTGCCCATTCTTCCATTGTCCCAGATACTTCGTTCCATCAAGGAATAAGCGAATTCCCAAACCGTCAGGTTTTCCGTCTTTGATTTCACCTTTGTATTTTTGCTGTGTTTCATCATCTCCAAAACTTTTCCATACTTTTTCCGCAGAAATTTCCCAAAGATAGAGGACACCGCTTTCCTGAATTTGAGCGAAAAGTGTAGTTGTAAAAAGGAAGTAGGCGAAAGGAATTATCAGGATTTGTTTCATGTTTATTTTGTGATCACAGTGACTCGGAGGTCTTTTTTGTGGCTTTGTACTTTTCAGCAATTCTTAACTTAATCTATCCCGTTGCTCAATTAGACAAAATAAGAGGACCTTGCAGCTGTTTTTTGCCGTCCTTCCATTCTCCAATATATTTCTCTCCACTCGGATAAGTGTACAGTCCTTTTCCATGAGGTTTGCCATCTTTCCATTGTCCTACAAAAGTGTCTCCATCGGAAAAAAAATAGATGCCTTGTCCGTGTTTTATCCCACCTTCCCATTTACCTTCATACTTGTCTCCATTCAGAAAAAAATATGTGCCTTGTCCTTGTTGTTTACCTTTTTGCCATTTTCCTTCATAGCGGTCTTTATTCGGAAAAAAGTATGTGCCTTGTCCGTGTTTTTCGCCTCTTTTCCAATTACCTTCATAACGCGCTGAGAGCTGCTCTAGGCTACTCTGATTCAGCAGTTGCCAAATAGTTATCGCAAAAATTATGCTGGTGGGCATTCCTGGAATCAGCATCGAAAGTTGATTTACGGAACTTCTGGGCCCGCTGTAATGAGTGTATGTCCCTTGTCCATGGGGCTTGCCTTTTTTAATTTCACCAACATACTTTCCTTCCGTATCATCATCACCTTCTTGGTGCCAGCCCCATGTCCCATTTACTTCACGGAAAAAATAGGTGCCAGTTTCAGCAGTGTTGGTTGTTGCGGTACAGGAAATAAAGTTAAGACAAAAACATGAAATTAGCAGAACAGCTAAAATATTTTTCATCTATCCTTCAACTTCAAAAATAAAATTATCCGTACCTGTTTCAGGCAGGATCTCTCCTGATTGTCCTGAAAGAGAAGCGGCACAAAGCTGGAGGGGCTTGAAACTGCGTGGTCTATGACTCATGGCTTGCTAATTGTTGGTTTTGGGGAATTAAAGATATAACATCAATCAGTATGTTTTACAAGAATCTTGAGCTCCGGAAAATTGACTTTGGATCAGCAGTCGAATAAAATGGTGCGGTGGGCTTTGCGAGAAATTGTCATTCTGGACTTTCTCCGGAAGACTGGTTGAGCAGTGTACCCCGGATTCCCACTTAGACGGGAATGATAAACAAATTAGAGTCCGTTTAAATTTATCACTGAAAACATTATGACTAATTCCAATCCTCCAGCATTGCCGATAAAATCGGATGGATCAATCAGCAAAATTTGGTTTGCGGATGATTCGCAGGGTATTGAACTGCCGTTCTTTGACACAAAGGTTCAGGCGGGTTTTCCCTCTCCCGCGGAAGATCATCTGGAGCAAAGGCTGGACTTGAACACGTTGGTGATTGATAATCCAAATGCTACTTTTTTTGTGCGTGTGGCCGGTGAGTCGATGAGGGACGTCGGTATCACGGACGGCGACATCCTCGTGGTGGACCGCAGCATTGAGAACTGGGAA
>Ga0209043_1000840_pt1 | contig 18179 bp, 16 predicted proteins | sample SaaInlV_100m_DNA_3_FD_184654 | JGI IMG/M metagenome (GOLD analysis project Ga0209043, IMG submission 184654) | Marine microbial communities from expanding oxygen minimum zones in the Saanich Inlet - SI037_S4LV_100m_DNA (SPAdes) (version 2) | ecosystem: Environmental > Aquatic > Marine >... | reverse complement strand
CCTCTGAAAACGGTCGCCGATTCACTCTGCCGCTTCGAAAGGTCCTTCCGGAGACACGACTCAGACTATACACGCTCTTTGTCCGTGGAACTCTGCTCGGTCACCAGATCGTCCTGAGCAGTTGCGCACTCGAACAATCTCGCCTCGTAGTACTTTGTTTTCTCTTCTCGGCCAAAGAACCGATCAGGAATGGGTGCAGCGAGTCAGAGGCTTCTCGTGGTACGGTCTTCCATCGATTACCCTGAAGTCGCATCTTCGGACTCGTTGCAGGGAGAGAACCATGGCCGCTCAAAACTACGATTCGCAATCAGGGCATATGCACCTTCCACGGCGTCGATTCATCCAGGTGGTGGGAGCCGCCGCCTGTTCGCTAGCACTGCCGTCGATGGCACACGCCGCCACCCGACTCCTGGCCAAACCGGTGAGCATCGGCCTGATCGCCGATCTCCACCACGATGTGATGCATGACGCCCCGGCCCGACTCGATGCCTTTCTCGAGGCGATGGCTGTTGATCCCCCCGATGCGATCCTTCAGATGGGAGATTTCGCCCAGGCAAAGAAACAGAATCGACCCATCCTCGAACAGTTTCGCAAGGCTCACCCCATGGCACTCCATGTCATCGGCAATCACGACACCGACGGTGGCGTGAGCTTTGAGCAGTTACTCGAGGAGTGGCAGATGAAGAGTCGCTACTACACCAGGGATGTGAAGGGCCTTCGCTTGATCGTCCTCGATGGCAACGAACGGTCTCCCTTACACAAGGGTGGTTATCCATCTCACATCGGCCCGAAGCAGATGGAGTGGTTGAAGAAGCAACTCGAAAGCCACCAGGGTCCGATGCTGGTCGTCTGCCACCAGCCACTGGCGGGACCTTCCTGCATCGACAATGCCGAGCAGGTGCAGACGATCCTCAACAGCGCTGCCGATCGGATCGTTCTCACCATCAACGGACATACTCACATCGATGATCTGATTCGTGCCGGAGATGTCACTCACCTGCATATCAACTCCGCCTCCTACCAATGGGTCGGAGGAGATCACAAAAATATCAGTTATCCCGCAGAAGTTCACGCAGCCCATCCATGGATCGGTCACACCTGCCCCTATCGAGAATCACTGTTCACGACCTTGACCTTTGATCCAAAAAATGGCTCGGTGCAGATCGCTGGCAAGAAGACCGAGTGGGTCGGGAAATCTCCAGAACAGGTGGGAGTCGCCAATCAACCGGGTGTCATCGATGGTCAGCAAGTGGTCCCCGAGATCCGACCAAGGAAGATCGAGCGCTCGGCCAGAAAATGAATGCCGAATAGTTCATCCAGCAGTTCATCGAGCAGTTCATCGAGCAATACGGCCCGATCTCGATGGAGGAATACGACCCAAATTGACAGCCACCGAGTCGATTCCACGCTATCCTGATACTTCAACATCGACACTGATCGTCGATTTCTGATCGACCAGTACCGATCAGCAAACTGGATCCAGTATTGAGGAGTTACAACGATGGAAGCTGGAATAGTTGGTCTGCCCAATGTGGGCAAGTCGACCCTCTTCAATGCGCTGACCGCCGCCGGGGCTCACGCGGCCAATTACCCCTTTGCCACCATCGAACCCAATATTGGTGTCGTGCCGATTCCCGATCCCAGACTTGCCATCCTCCGTGACCACATCGAGACGCAGAAACTGATTCCCACCTCGTTGAAGATCGTCGACATCGCAGGCCTGGTTCGAGGTGCCAGCACCGGGGAGGGTCTCGGGAACAAGTTTCTCAGCCATGTCCGTGAAACCGATGCCATCATCCAGGTGGTGCGTTGCTTCGAGGAAGCCCCGGGCGGCGAAGAGATTACCCATGTCGATGGCACGGTCGATCCGTTGCGAGACATCGAAACCATCGAAATCGAACTGGTGCTGGCAGATCTTCAGACGGTCGAAGGTGCCCTCGATAAAGCGAAGCGTGCGGCGCGCAGTCGCGAAGATGAAGCGATCCTACGACTGGCGCTGCTGGAAAAGTTACAACCGGTACTGGCGGAAGGCCGCCCCGCTCGAGAGGTCGATCTTGGATCCGATCCGCGTACACCCGGTGTACTCAAAGGACTGGGACTCATCACCACCAAGAAACAGATGTTCGTCATGAATGTCGCCGACGACGACGCACTCGGTGAAGGAACCATGGCCAAATCGGTGCGAGAACTGGCCAGAGAACGCGGCAGTCAAGCGGTGCCCGTCTGCGCACGGATCGAAGAGGAACTCTCGGATCTCGATGAAGCCGATCGCGTCGAGATGCTCGCCGACTACGGCATGAATGAACCGGCACTGGCCAAGTTGGCACGTGCCACCTACGAACTGCTCGGACAGCAGTCCTTCTACACCGCCGGCGAGAAGGAGATCCGCGCCTGGACCGTGGCCAAGGGAGCCACCGCTCCGGAAGCCGCCGGTGTCATCCATACCGACTTTCAACGCGGCTTCATCCGCGCCGAGATCTACTCGATCGCCGACATGGAACATTACAAATCGGAAAAGGCGATCCGCGAGGCAGGGAAGCTACGCGTCGAGGGCAAGGACTACATCATGCAAGATGCCGATGTGTGTCACTTCCTGTTCAATGTTTGAAAGGACCTACAGAATGATACGTTTCTTGATCCTGGGTGTCTCCCTTGGCGTCTCCCTTTGCGGCTGTGCCGGCAGTCACGATCTCGTCGAACAGTACGGCGGCATGCGGGATGTCCTTCGGATGGGAAACACGCAATCGCGCATATCTTTTGCGGAGATGCGCCAGCAGCCTCATGCCATCGGCGTCGGTGCACTGACCGGTCTAGAGGGGGAGATCACCGTCTTCGATGGCCAGATCTTCGTCGCCACCACACCCGATGGCATCCGCGCTTCCACCACCAGCGCTGATACAAACCCCGGTTCAGCAACTCTGATGACCCTCGCTCATGTCAAAACCTGGCATCAAGACCCGCTCCCGGACTCGCCTTCACTCGAGCAATCCATCGAGGAGGTCGCCAGATCTCACGGCATCGACACCGACAAACCCTTTCCATTTTTTATCGAGGGAGTCGCAAGTAGTTATCAGATTCATGTGATCAACGGGTACTGCCCCGTTGCAACACCAGATCTGGCTCCTGAGGATCAACCGTGGCGGCAGCATGGCGCATCGACAGCACTGCGAGTGGTGGGCTTCTTCGCCAGAGATCAACATGGAGTGATGACCCATCACGGTTCAAATCTACATATCCACGCCATCATCGTGAACGGAGATGAGTGGATCTCCGGCCATCTCGATGAGGTCGAGATGGCCGAAGGTGCCACCCTTTCGGTTCCGGTCGTCGAAGAAACCGGGCCGCGCTACTGAGCCACCAGCTCAATCTCCTGCAACCAGTACCGCATACTGGGGAACGCCACAGCCGTAGATATCGCACCCTCCCATCAACTGGCTGAGTTGAGCCTCCATAACTTCTGGGTCATCGGATGCAGGGCCATGACTGCGAACGAACAGATGAATCTCAGCATTGTCCATGTCGGTCAGACCAGGCCCGGTGACGATCTCACCGGCAGGTTCGTTTTCGATAACCAGCGCTTCGAACTCGAGTTCTCCATCTTCATCTGCAATCAGGCCAACACCGGTCCACAAGATCGACCAACCATCGACACCGAAGTCAGAGATGTCACAGTCCCCATCACATTCTTCCGGATCATTGAAAACCCCAGCCCAGATGGTGTAGGTGAATCCAGACTCGAGACCGGAAGTTTCCGCCTCGATGAAGAATCCATCATCGAACTGCTCGTAACGGATCTCGGATCCGGCGATGGCATCACCGGAAGCGGAATTGTTGAGGGGGCTTCCGATCAAGAACTCGACAAATGAGTACTCGTCGTCGTCGTCGTCATCGTCATCGTCATCGTCGTCGTCATCGTCGTCGTCATTGTCGTCGTCATTGTCGTCGTCATCGTCGTCGTCGTCGTCATCGTCATCGTCATCGTCGTCGTCATTGTCGTCGTCATCGTCGTCGTCGTCAGCCACCAGAAAAGCGTACTGAACGTCGTTGCAGCCGAACTCATCGCAGCCACCGCCAAAGGTGGAGAGCTGTGCTTCCAGCAGATCTGGATCATCATAGGCAGCGGCACCGTGATGACGGACGATGAGGTGAATCTCGGCGTTTCCTGCATCGGTGAGGCCATCACCCATGAGGACCTCTCCTGCCGGGTCCCATTCCATCAAGACCGCTTCGAACTCTGCTTTTCCATCTTCGTCCGCCACGAACCCGATGCCGGACCACAACGCTGAGAACTCCGAGTTGGAACCCATGTCGTCGAAGATGTCACATTCTCCGTTACATCCATCCGGGTCGTTGTAGACGAGAGCCCAAATGGTGTAGGCGTGACCAGGAAGCAACTCAGAGGTTTCTCCTTCGATCACCACACCACCATCGATCCGTTTCAGTTCCACTTCTGTGTCGTCCACAGAACCACCGATTATCGGCTCCGGGGGAGCGGCGGTCGGCGTGAAGTTGAGGAATGAAACGTCGTCATCGTCATCGTCATCGTCATCGTCATCGTCATCATCGTCATCGTCATTGTCGTCGTCGTCGTCGTCGTCGTATTCAGCGACCAAAACGGCGTACTGAACGTCATCGCAACCAAACTCTTCACAACCACCGCCAAAGGTGGTGAGTTGTGCATCCAGTAGGTCGGGATCATCGTAAGCCGCAGGTCCGTGATATCAGATGATGAGGTGGATCTCGGCATTCCCTGCATCGGTGAGACCAGCACCCATGAGGACCTCGCCTGCGGGCTCGCCCTCCATGATGACAACTTCGAACTCAGCTTCTCCATCTTCGTCCGCCACGAATCCGATGCCAGTCCACAGTGCTGCGAAGCCTGAATCGGGACCGATGTCGTCGGCGATCTGGCACCCATCGTTACACCCCGCCGGATTGTTGAAAACGAGAGCCCAGATGGTATAGACGTGATCGGGAAGCAACCCCGAGGTTTCTCCTTCGATCACCACACCACCATCGATCCGTTCCAGTTCCACTTCTGTGTCGTCCACCGGACCACCGATCACCGACTCCGGGAGCGGATCGACCAGTGTGAAGTTGAGGAATGAAACATCGTCATCCGCAAATACTGTAGACCCAAGTAATAGAAAAACACTGCACGCAAGAATAGTAACTCGATACATGAAGACCTCCTTTGAAGGAAAATAGAAGTTGATCCACTGGGTGGAATTAGTTTCGAGAATGTGAACCAAGTGCCATTCACTCAGTTTGGCACCCAATTGAACCGGTGCTTCTACGAATATCAGATTTCCACCAGCCATCGGACACACTTCCTGGCTGGATTAACAACATTTCAAGCAACGGTTCGCTAGCGCACCTCTTCGACTGCCCCTCTCCGGCCGATTCCACCGCTGAATCCACCGCATGACCCTGCTCGATCTCCAGCGATACATGAGATTCCATTGGAGCGATGACACTCGAATAGTTGCGGATAGCGTCATCGACTGGATTGGCGAATCAGAGAATCCTGACGCGGTCGCCGGAACGGTTCACTGTATCCAAACGTCTATTCAGACAACACTGGAACCGCCATCGATAGAATTTAGTATGGTCCGGAAAGCCGCAATGTATCGACAGGAGTTACGATGTCCACCATTCAACGAGCCATACCGCTGGTACCCATCACCAGGACCCGCTGGTGGATTACCTTTTTCACGCTTCTGCTCCTTCAACCCCAACCGCTTCTGGCGGGAAAAGTACCCTACTCGCCTGAACAGTTGAGGTCGCTCTCCACAGTGATCGCTACCGGCACGGTGGTGGCGATGGAACACCGTCTCATCGCAGATAATAATGGTGTTCTGACACGTCGCTGGAGGGCGACCGTTCGCCCCGACAAGGTCGAGAAGGGAACAGTTCCACCCGGGAATCTGTTCTTCAGTTATCTCACCAGTGGTGGGGGATCTATCATGGTGATGTGCGGACCGGCACAGGATCCGGCACCGGAGATCGGGGATCGAGTGCGTGCCCATGCAGAATCCATGGTGATGTTCGAGGACCAGAATGTCTATCCGATGCTGGCTCCCAATGGCTGGGAAATCACCGATTCCAGCGGGCGAACTGGAGTGGCCGCGACCAGCAGAGATGATGAAAATCTGACTCTCTTCGAGGTGGTGCGAGCCATCACCACTGGCGAACGGCAGAGGTTGCTCGAGTATGCTAGCAAGCACAACATGCCGCTGTCGATGCCGATGAAACTGCTGCTGAGTCCCTTCGGCCTAGCAGTCTTGATACTGATGCCAATCATCTCCATGAGCTTGGTCGTGTGGGTCTGGAAAAGACGAGGCAGAGACAGCCTCCGTAAGCAACGCAATCAAGGCGATTCTCGGTTGGATCCGCCCCACACGCCATGAAGGGTTCCGGTGACACAGCCGTGCCCGAGCGGAGATAGCCGAGCGTGTAGATGGCTTCTGCAATGTTCTGTTGAAGACAGGAGTCAACAGTGGATTCCGTAAGGGGGCTTACCTCAAGACTTGCTCGATCACACTCTCGAGTTCACTGATCATGAATGGCTTTTGCAACCGGGCTTTGAAACCGTAGGCTTCCGGAGAAGCGAGCGTAGAATCATTGCCGTATCCACTCGCCACGATGACGCTTACTTTTGAATTTATTTCTCTCAATTTCTCGAACGCCCAACGACCGCCAAACCCGCCCGGAACTGTGAGGTCCACGACCACCAGGTCAAATGCGTGGTCAGTAACGAAGGCCTTCTGATACGCTGCAACACACTGCTGGCCATCCGAGGTCTCTTCCACCTGATGCCCCAAGGTTTCCAGCATCATCCTCAGCACATCGCGGACCTCATCATTATCATCCATGATCAAGATACGATGATGGCGTTTCTCTAATGAGGGACTCTCAGTAGTTTTCACACCGTGTATGGATTTATTACTGCAAGGAAGGGCGATACGAACCGTCGTCCCCTGCCCGATGGTGCTCTTGATACTCAACCTCCCATGATGACGTTGGATGATCCAGAATGCGGTACTCAACCCCAGGCCAGTTCCGTCCGTCTTGGTGGTGTAATAAGGGTCGGTCACCAGGTCAATCTTGTCGTCTGGAATCCCGCAGCCTTGGTCTTCGAATTCGATGACCGCAGCATTCAAGTCGCCATTCACTTCCGATTCCTCAGCAAGAGAACCATGTGACACTCGAATCGACAGTTCCCCTCCACCAGGCATCGATTGCTCCGCATTGATGATCAAATTTCCAAACACTTGGTGTATTTGACCAACATCCACTTCCACCGCAGGAATACTGTGGTCGATATCAAAGTGAACCTTCAACTTGGAACCATGAATGTTCATTTCAGAGGCTTCCTCAATCAGGTCCACAACCGAGGCGATCTCCGTTCTTGGAGCCCCTCCCTTGCTGAAGGTCAACATCTGTTTGGTGATGTCGCTGGCCTTCATGCAAGCCTTGATGGCGATTTCAAGTTCTGATTTCACCAACTCTGTCGACCCGAGTTTGATCTGCGCAATGTCGAGATTGCCCATGATGATCGAAAGGAAATTGTTGAAGTCGTGGGCCAGGCCGCCCGCAAGCCGGCCGATCGATTCCAGTCGCTGAGACTTGGTCAGTTCTGTCTCATGACGGCGACGAGTGGTGTAATCCTCGAGGGTGCAAAGCAACCCGCCGTCAGCCAGCTTACAGATCTTGGTGTTCATCCAGACCAACTCATCTCCAGAGCCTCGAACTCTGAGCAGTTTATCTTTCTCGGTCGAATCGCCGCTCAATACCGATTCGAGCAAAGCAGTCCAACGGTTCCGATCCTCGGGGTGGATGAAATGAATCACAGCGAGTCCGCAGATCGAGCAGTCGCTCGGGTTCGCAGGAACAGTTCCCCACAGCTTTTCTCCGGCGGTATTGGCGTACTGGATGCAAAATGCCTCGTCGAGCAAGATCACAACTTCCGGAAGTGCCGCCAGGATTGCTTCCTGGCGAACCTTTCGAGCCGCGATTTCCTCGACGAGGCGATGTTGCGCATCTACTTCTCGATCGAGAGGGATGAGACCCTCTTGACTCATACCTTTACGCCGACTTTCTGGATGAAGCCGTTGTGGTCCATCACTTCTGCGAAGTATGGGAACAACTCATTGCAGAACATGTCCTGCTCGACCTGAGTGCGACCGGATACGCAATCGGAAAGAACAACGACATTGTAATCTTCAGCAGCCTTCATGGCGGTGGCATTCACGCAGAGAGAAGTCACTGCTCCACAAACGACGACCGTTTCAATGCCTTTGTCCGCAAGAACCTGGGCAAGATCGGTGTTGCTGAATGCGTTGAAACCGATTTTTCCCGGAACCTCGACGATCCATTCTCCGAACTTCGCAATCGCATCGATGATCTCAGCACCCTTGCTACCCGCCTTGAATGCTTCGGCTTCCTTGATCATCTTCAAGATCCCGATCGGGTTCTCCAGCTCGTTGTGGTACTCACTGAATGCGATCGGAACAGAGATGATGGTCATCCCCGATTCGACAGCTGCGTTGAGCAGAACTTCAGTGTTTGCAACGGTTCCACTGACTGCACTCGACTCTTCGATGACACTGTTGAAAAGACCGTCACTGTCAAACCAGTCGCGCTGATAGCCGACCAAAAGGATCGCCGTCTTCGCAGGATCGTAACTGGACATCAAAACTCCCATCTCTTGCCAGAATCTGGCAAATTCTCAATTCCTGTCCCCCGATGGCAACGTTGCCACAGGTGGAAATTCTCATTACAATTCTTGGTCCCCTGGCTTGCTGGAATCTCACTCCTGTTGAAACAAGGGCACCCGGCTCAACGCATATATGCGCGGACCGGTTCCCCGTTCCTCAGCAAATCATTCATTTCGAAGGGGAGATGGTTCCTGATGCAGGGATTGCCTGGAAACCAGCGCACAGTCGGTCATGCGACCATCGAAAAGGCCTGATCCGGGTTCAGAGGTACCCCTTTGATCCTTATCGATCCGCGACGGGAAGTTCAGGGCGCTTCACGTGATAAGCGGTCGACCGTTGCCAGGCACTTCCCAGTGCCACCAGTCTTGCTTCATCGTATGGGTGTCCGATGATCGTCAGCGCTCGCGGCATCCGGTCCTCCTGAAAACCACAAGGAGCCACCAAACTCGGATGGCCGGTCAAATTGGTCACGCCCAGCGTCTTGAAATCACCTGCCGGCGCCAGGTATGCATCGACCCCCGACAAGGCCGAGGCCATTTCCCGCATCAGCATCGTGCGAAGCCTCTGGGCACGGATGTATTCCACCGCTGGAATCAGGCGGGCAGCACGAAAACTATTGGGCCAAGCTTGTGGTCCCTGTTCGACCAACTCATCATCCAGATCACTACAGGTCAACTCATCGAAAGCTGCCGCACTCTCGGCAAAGAGGATCGTCATCATTGGCCACACCGGATAATCGGGCAGTTCTATCTCTACCAGTTCGGCTCCCAGTTCCCTCAGCTCATCGAGTACGGTTTGATGATCCTCGGCTCGTTCAAACGCTGCGGGAGAGTAGCCGATCTTACAGCCCACAATCGACATCGATCCCGGCACTTCGAAAGGGCGGTCCACTCCGTCGAGATCGAGACCATCGGCTCCTTCGATGGCGTCGAGTACCAGCGCGGTATCTTGCAAACTACGACAGATGGGGCCGATCTTGTCCATCGTCCACGAGAGCGCCATCGCGCCAAATCTGGACACCCGACCAGCGGTCGGCCGCAGTGATGAGTTGCCGCAACGGGTCGACGGACTGACGATGGAACCAAGAGTTTCTGAACCGATGGCAAAGGGAAGCGCACCCGCACCCACGGCAGCCGCCGAACCGGCGGAAGAACCGCTCGATCCATGCTCCATATTCCATGGGGAAAGAGTTTTCCCGCCGTACCAGACGTCACCCATCGCCAGGGCGCCGAGAGTCGTCTTGGCCACCAGTACTGCCCCAGCTTCGTCGAGTTTTTTGACCACCGTCGCATCGACCTCGATCACCTGGTCCTTGTAGGGTGTCGCTCCCCAGCTGGTCCTGGTTCCCTTCACCGCACAGAGGTCCTTCACTCCATAGGGGATTCCATGCAAAAGTCCCCGGTACTTTCCAGCGGCCAGCTCCTCATCGAGAGTCTTCGCCTGCTGCAGCGCACGATCCTCGGTATAGGAGATGACGCAATGCAACATCGCATCGACTTCCCTCAGCCGATCCAGGAACAGTCGGGTCATCTCCAAACAGGAAACCTGACGCGAATGGATCAGAGATGCCAGCACCGGAATCTCCGCCCACAGCAACTCGCGCAGATCATCTGGTCGCTTCACATCCGGCAGTGCTTCTCGAGCAATCATCAGGCCCATGGTGGAAACACGATTCGTCTCCAGCGGCCTGAAGATGAAGGCGGGCGCCACGGAATTCTCGATGGACCGCTCACCCATCGCTGCATATTCGTTGAGACGGTCGAGAACCACCGGAAGCATCTGTGCCAGTTCCGAGTCGGTGAACTGAAGACCCACCACTGCCAACGCCTGGCGCAGTGCCTTCTCATCGATGGAGGCCGACTTGTCCGCCTCTCCTGAGGTCTGCGGTTCATCCGGAACTGCGGGCCCTCCACCCTGTGATGCCAGTGGAGAGTGGAGCACCAACACCAATCCAAGAATCATCATCGATTCTCCCTCTTCATTTCGCCATCCAGATGATGGTCACCATCATGGCGGCCCAGGCGAGCCAAGCCACGACAGCGATCTTTAGCCAAGTAGTGGAGCTCAATTTCACATCTGCCATCTAGATTTCATCCTTTCAGCAACAAGGACTGCAATTCACCCAGATCGTAATTGTCGAGGCACATCGGAGATCCTACATCTCTCCAGCGAAGGCAGCCGCAATGGAATTGTTCCTGTTTGGACTCAAGATCTGCCCTTCGCAGGCGAAGAATCCAATCGATCACCGGAAAAGCCAGTTCCGACCAGGGGATCTCCGACCAGCAGAACCACCTCACCTCGAGACTCTCCACGCCCGCTCCTACTTCAGTGCTGTTCAATCGAGCCAGGAACATCTCGTGGACCTGACCGATTCGAGTCAGGTCGATGCGGGCAAAGGGGCGCACGATTTCCACATCTGCGAGGGCTTCCTCCTTCGTTTCTCGTGCCGCACCTTCCGCCAGAGATTCGTTCATCTCGAGGAATCCTGCCGGCGGGGTCCAGAGACCCAGAGCAGGTTCGATCGCGCGGCGACAAAGAAGGATCTGATCGTCTCTCTCGATCAGTGTTCCCACCACGATCTTGGGATTGCGATAATGAATCTTTCCACATTGAGGACAGACTCCACGCAATCGATCCTCATCCTCGGGGATCTGCTCCACGAGCATGGTTCCGCACGAAATACAGTGGATCGGAACATCCACGATCAACTAAATTTTCTTTTCCTCATCGAGACCTCCAGTGCGAAGGCTCGCAGAGGAACTGCTCCCGGGCAAGGTTCTCGTTTCCATGTAGCCAACGGACTCCGGGTATGAAATCCTCCTACCCACTGGAACCGACCGAAAGGAATCGCCGAATGACCCCACTGACTCGCTGGATGCTGCTGACTGTCATCGCCTGCACCGGTTGCTCGAACCTACAAAAAACCGAGCCGAGTGCCGCTCCTTCATTTGTAATCATCCTCGCCGATGACCTGGGCTGGGCCGATGTTTCCTGCCAGGGAAGCCCCTGGAAGACTCCCGCCATCGATGCCCTCGCTGCCGATGGCATCCGCTTCACCCGCGCGGCCTCCAATGGTCCCAACTGTGCTCCGAGTAGAGCGTGTCTGGTGACCGGAACCGATGTCACCCGTCACGGGATCTTCACGGTTCGCCCGGCAGCCCGTGGCAAGAAGGAGAACCGCCGCCTCGAACCGCCGCGTACCGAGCATAAGTTGAAAGCGGAAGCGGTCACCATCGCCGAGATGCTGGCCAACCATGGCTATCGATCGGCCCACATCGGGAAGTGGCACCTGGGAGCGGATCCTGCCGAACAAGGCTTCGATGTCTCCATCGCAGGGGATCAACGGGGCCACCCGAAAACACACCTCGCCCCCTGGAATCTGCCTCATCTCGAGGAGCAAGAGCAGGGCACCGCTCTGGCAGATGCGCTGACCGATCACGCAGTACAGTTCATCGAGGACAATGCCGATCGGCCCTTTCTGTTGATCCTCTCGCACTATGCTGTTCATACACCGGTCCAGGCTCCTCCGGATGAAATCGCTTACTGGGCCCAGCAATTACCACAGGAAAAGAAGAAGCGGCATCGCTATGCAGCGCTGGTCGATAGTGTCGACCGGTCGGTAAAGAGAGTCCGAGAGTCACTGGAACAGACCGGCTGTTCCGATCGCACGCTCCTCATCTTCACCAGCGACAACGGCGGACATGAAGGATTCACCGATAACGGTCCTCTGCGTGGCGGTAAGGGGATGCTGTTCGAGGGGGGAGTGAGAGTTCCCTTCATCGCCTGGGGACAGGGCACAGGCTCTCCTGTGAGGGTTCAAGATGTTCCGATTCAACTCACTGATCTGGTGCCGACGTTTCTCGAGATGGCCCATGTCCCGGCACCGGCGGAGGTTCCCCTCGAAGGTGTCAGTCTGACCAAACTGCTGGAAGGCAGCGCAGCGATCCCCGATCGAGATCTGGTATGGCACTTTCCCGCCTACCTGGAGGGATACACACGCCTGCACGGCCCCTGGCGAACAACGCCGGTCACCTCCATCGTTCGAGGTCCATGGAAGATGCTCGAATTCCACGAGGACCAGCGCAGATATCTGTTCCATCTCGAACAAGATCCTTCAGAACTCGACGATCTCGCCGACCAGCAGGTCGATCTGGTCGATCAACTCGCCACCTCCATCGACCAGTGGCGAAAAGAGCGAAATGCCCCGATGCCACGACCCAACAGCGAGCGCTGATCACTGATCGCTCGACAACGCACCGATTAGAGGGGATTCTGTGGCTCCCCCGGGCACCCCAGCAACCGTTGCTGATCTTCACCGCAAGGGAGCGGGTCGCCGGTAGAACACCAGGCCAGGAGCAATTTTGATCCCCCTCAGAGCATTCCGGTTTCTGGTTCCGATGGTCAAGCAGGAGAAATCCGTGATCGCCAGCGGAGTACTGCTGATCCTCGTGACCAGCATCTGCCAGGTTGCGGTTCCTCGGCTAATCGGGGTTGCAGTGGAGCGGCTCGAATCGGGTGTCGGCCTCGACCTGGTGATTCCCGTCGCAATGGCGATGCTCGGCGCAGTACTGATTCGCGGTGTCACTTCTTTCTGGGCGCGCAAGACGGTGATTGGATCGAGTCGGCGCATCGAGAAGAGATTACGCGATCGGATGTTTCAACACATCGAACAGCTCGACGGATCCTTCCATGCAAAACTGCACACCGGTGATCTGATGAGTCGTTTCAACAGCGATGTCGAGGCTGTCAGGATGGTCTTCGGTCCGGCGATCATGTATTCGGTACAGACCGTCTTCATCCTGATTTTCACGATCACGCTGATGCTTCAAATCGACTGGCAATTGACCCTCTGGTCATTGTTTCCGCTGGCTTTGATCACCATGACGGTACGCTTCATCGGTCCTTTGATTCACACCCGATCGATGCGCGGTCAGGAGATGCTCGCAGACATCTCGGTTCACGCACAAGAGAACTTCGCCAACGCACAGGTAGTGAAAGCGTTCGTCGTCGAAGATGCTGAAATCGACCGGATGAACCGATTGAGTCATGCCTACTTCCAGCAAAACATCCGTATCGCTCAATTGAGAGCGTTCACCGGGAGTGCCTTTTCATTGTTCGGTGATCTTGCGCTGGTGACGCTGTTGCTGGTCGGAGGCCTACGAATCCTCTCGGGAGATCTGACCCTGGGAGAATTCGCCACCTTCAACGGCTGCCAGCTGCTGTTGATCTGGCCGATGATCGCCCTCGGCTGGGTGATGAACCTGTTTCACCGTGGTGCAGCAAGCGCCGAGAGGATCCAGGCGATCCTCGATTCAGTCCCAGCAGTGGACGATTCGAAGGCTCGATCGGAACACCAGGTACAGGAAGGTGGAATCTCCTTCGATCAGGTCTGCTTCCGTTATCCCGAAGTAGAAGAGCCAACCCTCGAACAGATCTCCTTTGATTTACCCGGCGGCCAGACTCTCGGTGTGGTCGGCGCGACTGCCAGCGGCAAGACGACTCTACTGAACCTGATTCCTCGACTGTCCCCGAACGACAGTGGCAACATCTTCATCGACCAGGTACCGATCGAGCACTACACCCTCGACTCACTGCGTGGATCGATTGCGATGGTTCCACAAGAACCTTTCCTGTTCAGTGCGACCATCGCCGACAACATCTCCTTTGGAGTCGACCACGCCTCGATGGATGAAATCGTCGAAGTATCACGGCTGGTCCGGATGCATGACGAGATCAATAAGTTCCCTGACCGCTACGACCAACGCGTGGGCGAGCGAGGCATCACTCTTAGCGGTGGACAAAAACAACGAATCGCCATCGCCAGAGCTATCTTGCAACGACCTCGAATCTTGATCCTTGACGATGTCTTGTCTGCCGTCGATTCAGAGACTGAAACCACCATTCTCGAAGGATTACGAGACTGGACCCAGAATCTCACGGCCCTGATCGTCACTCACCGACTCAGCGCCGTCACGCATGCAGATGAGATCTTGGTCCTCGATCAAGGAAGAATTGTCGAACGAGGAAACCACCAGGAACTACTCGCCAAGAAAGGTCGATACCACAAATTGTGGCGTCGCCAGACGGTCGAGGGTGAGCTGGAGGATCTCGAATGACCTCCCGCAAGCCAGACAATGATGACGACCGCGAAGATGATGACGAAGTCGAGGACTTCCATGTCGAGGAACTCATCGATCGCCCCTTCAGTCGATTTCTAGCGGGTCGACTCCTGAAATATCTGCGGCCTTACCGCCGCATGGTGCTGCTGTCGGTGATCTTGATCCTCTGCAGCACCATGCTCACGCTGCTGGGTCCGTTACTGGTCAAGGAAGCCATCGATGGGCCCCTTTCGATGTCGATCGGCAGCGAGCAGGCGAGTAGTGAAACCGGTTCGCTTCTCACAGGAATCGCGCAGCAGGTGGGCCTCGAATCGATCGATGCTGAAAGCGGTGACCAGCAACGAATCAGCTGGATGTGGCTGATCGCTGGCTGCTACTTCTCGATCTTGATGATGCAATTGATCATCCAGTACATCCAAACGATGGTACTGGAGATGACCGGGCAAAGCGTCACCAAGGACCTGAGAATCGAGGTGTTCTCACACCTCCAGAAACAGAGCTCCAGTTTCTTCCACCGCAATCCTGTCGGGCGTCTCGTGACGAGAGTGACCAACGATGTCGAAGCTCTCAACGAACTCTTTGCCAGTGGTTTCGTGTCGTTGGCGGGGGACCTTCTCGCCATCACCGGAATCGTCGCGATGCTCTTCTGGACCAACGCAGAACTCGCTTCCATGGTCTTGCTGGTGACACCCCTGGTTGTGGTGGCCACTACTGTTTTCCGTAAGTTCGCACGCAAGCACTACCGCGAGATGAGACGACGCCTCGCACACCTCAATGCCTACACACAGGAGTCGATCAGTGGCATGGAAGTGGTGCAGGTCTGCCGCCGTGAAGAACAACAAGCTCAACGCTATTCCCGGATCAATGGCACCCTGCGAGAAGCGCACCTCAACAGTATCTTCTGGTATGCACTGTTCTTTCCCACCGTCGAGATCCTGTCGGTGATCGCACTGGTGACCATCGTCATCCAGGGTGGCGCCAGAATCGATGCCGGCACGGCGACCTTTGGTGAGTTCTTTCTCTTCTGGACCTACCTGACTCGCCTTTTCTCTCCCCTGAGAGACCTTGCCGAGAAGTACAACCTGCTGCAATCGGCGATGGCTTCCAGTGAACGGATCTTCGGTATCCTCGATACCGATTCATCCCTTCCTGAACCAGTAGTCGTGGTCGATGCCGACGACCGTTCCGTAGCGCGCACCGGAGAAATTCGCTTCGACCAGGTCTCCTTCAGTTACGACGGTAAGACCCCTGTACTGGAAAACTTGTCCTTCACCGTCGGAAGTGGAGAAACGATCGCCGTGGTGGGAGCGACCGGTGCAGGAAAAAGCACCATCATCAACCTGCTCTTGCGTTTCCACGATCCATCCAGTGGTTCGATCACCATCGGCGATCAGGACATCCGAAACCAATCGCTCGCCAGTCATCGGGAGCGCTTTGGTCTGGTGCTACAAGACGCGTCGGTTCTTTCACGAACTCTGGAAGATAACATCCGCTTCGATCGAGACCTCGACCGCGACCGCATTACCTGGGCACTGGAACAGGTACGCGGTTCTGCCATCGTCGAACGTCAGAAACTGGGACTCGAAGAACCGATGATGGAGCGTGGCCGTACCCTTTCCAGCGGAGAGAGACAGTTGATCTCCTTTGCCCGGGCACTTGCTGGCGATCCACAGATCCTGGTACTCGATGAAGCGACCAGTCATGTCGATACCGAAACCGAGGCACTGATCCAGGATGCGATCGATCGGCTGGTCAAGGGCCGCACCTCGGTGATCGTGGCTCACCGCCTGAGCACGGTGAGGAAAGCAGATCGAATCCTCGTGATGCACCATGGTCAGTTACGAGAAGAAGGCGGTCATGACCAACTGGTAGCACTGGATGGGATCTATGCACGGCTGGTGAAGTTACAGTTCGGAAAGTCTTGAGGGTTGCTGAACCATTGCATCTTGCTCCAGGCCACTCCATCCTTCAGTTGAATCAAGAATCCGTCACAGGACCGAGATGAGAGAGAGATCCCGATGATTCCGTTGAACAAACTGACTTTAATTTTCACCGTACTGACCCTCTTTACCAGTGGTTCAGTCCGAGCAGATGACCTGGCACGCTTTTATCCCGAAGGGTGCTACCTCTACGCAGGAAGCAGCGGCTGGAACGGAATCGAGGACTCCTTCGCCAGCAGTCCCGCCGGAAAAGTCTGGTCTCAGCCTCGCTATGATGGACTTCGTCGATATCGTGAGAAATTCGCCAGCACCCTGGCCCATTTACTGGAACCCTTGGTCAAGAACACGCGCAGCAGCGATGGTTATCCGCCATTTTCGACACCGGTGTTCCTCAATGCCGACCGACTTCAGATGATCATCAATTCGATGGAGCACAGCGTTTCGATCGGCATTCCGCAATTCGATATCGACCCGATGAATCCAGAGATTCTCGGTTATCTCATCATCGATGCAGGAGAAGATGCACAGCACTATCGAAACCTCGTCGCAACGCTACTGGTGGAGAACGATCTACTCCGGGAAGATCCACATATCCAGACACTCGCAGACACTCGATGGGCAGTGGCCACACTCGACAGTGATCCTCCACAAGAGGTCTGGTGGGGGATTCATCAGCAACGGCTGGTCGTCGCCAGCGGCCAGCGCAGCGTCGAGATCTACCTGGAGATGTGTGAGGGTCAACGATCCAGCCTCGCCGATAGCCGGACATACAAGGGAGGCCTTCAGCGTTGCATCGGAAGTTCACGGATCAGTGCGTCCTTCCACTTCGATCTACCGGCCATCTTTGATCAGGTCTTCGGTCTGATGGATGAGTTTGGTGCCGAGATCCCTCCAGAGGCCGAGGATGTCATCGACCAGGTCACCCGGATTGGCGTCCTTCATGCAGGAGTCGGGGTGATCGGCGACGACGAGGTGACTTTCACTTCCGGTGTCAGTTTCCCCGTATTCGATACCGTCGGGGGAGGAGTTCCACTCTCCTCGGAGATGTTCTCGATCCTGCCGGAACATCCTTTCCTCTTCTTCTCGACCACCTTCGATGGACCCGCCATCTTCGAGCAGATCGAAGAAAAACTCGTGTCTATTTTGACAGAAGATGTGAAGTGGAAGGTGGAACAGGGCAAGAAGACCTTTCAGGCGATGATCGGCACCTCGGTCGAGGATCTGGTCGCCGCCTTCGGTCATCGAATCACCCTGTTCGAGGAACCCACTGCCAGAGGCATCATTCCCGGTCTGGTGCTGACCATGGCCGGTGCGGACATCGAGCAATGGAATCGACTGCTCGCCAAACAGTTGCCCTTGATCCAGCTGTTGATCCGATCTTCAGGAATCCAATGCAGCCT
>Ga0209043_1000836_pt1 | contig 18273 bp, 18 predicted proteins | sample SaaInlV_100m_DNA_3_FD_184654 | JGI IMG/M metagenome (GOLD analysis project Ga0209043, IMG submission 184654) | Marine microbial communities from expanding oxygen minimum zones in the Saanich Inlet - SI037_S4LV_100m_DNA (SPAdes) (version 2) | ecosystem: Environmental > Aquatic > Marine >... | reverse complement strand
AGGTCAAGCTTCGACCTAACACAGATCGACATGATTACGACTTTAAATTGAAAAATGCTTTCCGTTTTCTGGAGTCTGGGGACAAAGTTAAAGTACTCGTTTTTTTCCGCGGTAGGGAGATCGTCCACCGAGAAAACGGACAGAAACTACTTGTACGCGCGACCAAAACATTAGAAGACATTGCTGTTGTTGAACAAGAAGCTAAGCAGGAAGGAAGGACGTTGTGCATGATCTTTGCTCCAAAATCTCTTAAGAAAAAAGCTTGAGACAAGGAAAAAATTAAAGTGTTTGGTCCAGCTAGTCTAAGGAATTTTTTTAAATCGTACGAAAGGCTAAAATGCAATGCCTAAGATGAAAACAAATAAAGGTGCCGCGAAGCGTTTCAGTAAAACGGGTACTGGAAAGATTAAGCGCAACAAAGCGTTCACAAGTCATATATTAACAAGCAAAACCACTAAAAGGAAAAGAAACCTACGCCATTCGACGATCATGTCGCCTGGAGATACTCGGAGAATGAGAGTACTAATTCCTTACTAGGACCTACGGGTTTTGCAACAACAAGTTAAATTTGAGAATTTGATTTTAAAGACAGGAGATTATAATGGCAAGAGCAGTTAATGGCACTATTTCGAGAAGAAGAAGAAAAAAAGTTCTCGATATGGCTAAGGGTTACCGCAGTATTCGTAGTCGCGCTTTCCGCAAAGCTAGAGAATCCGTTGAGAAAGGCCTTTGCTACGCCTACCGAGACCGCCGAACCAAAAAAAGAAATTTCAGGAGACTGTGGATCGCTAGAATCAATGCTGCGGTTAGAGCTGAGGGGCTTACATACAGCCAGTTTATACACGGGTTGAAAAAGGCTAACATCGAGTTGGACCGTAAAGTTCTCTCCAACCTTGCTATTTATAACGCAGATTCTTTCAAGGTACTCACCCAAACAGCTCGAACTCAACTAAGCTCTGTTTAGTTGAGGGAACTGCAACTGTTTCCCTGTTTCTTGGTCTCCTCTTCTTTGCCTCGAATATGATCAAAAAACTCAAACAGCACCAAGATGATTTCGACTTGCTCATCTCTAAGGTGTCTACTCTAAAAGAACTCAAACAACTCCGCTCCGAATTTCTTGGCAAGAAGGGTTGTGTTTCCCTTATGCTTGGTGAAATGCGCTCACTACCCGACGATCAAAAACCACAAGCCGGTAAACATATCAACGAATTCAAACAAAGTGTTGCAACACTTATTCAAGAAAAAACGCAAGTTTTCGAAAAGGCATTCGACCAAGCCTCAGTCAATGGCGAAGAATTTGACACCACCTTGCCAGGTCGGAGAAATTCTTCTGGATCTATTCACCCTGTCACCCAGGTTATGGATGAAATAATATCTATATTTTTTAGTCTTGGCTTTAAAGTAGAAGAAGGGCCTGAAATTGAAAGTGATTTTTATAATTTTGAAGCCCTTAACATTCCCAAAGATCACCCGGCGCGAGATATGCAAGATACTTTCTATATTGGGAACGAAGTACTTAGAACCCATACCTCACCCGTCCAAATTCATGTGATGGAGAATCAAAAACCCCCTCTACGCATCATTGCACCAGGAAAGGTATTCCGATGCGATTCCGACGTATCGCATACACCTATGTTCCACCAAATTGAAGGTTTGATGGTAGACGAAAATCTTTCTTTTGGTGACCTCAAGGGCGTTATGAATATTTTCTTACATGAGATCTTTGGTCAACAAACCAAGACTCGGTTCCGACCTAGTTTTTTTCCATTCACCTGTCCGAGCGCAGAAGTAGATATTGAATGCGTTATGTGCTCTGGGCAAGGGTGTCGGGTTTGTTCTAAAACTGGATGGTTAGAAATTCTTGGGTGTGGCATGGTGGACCCAGCCGTATTTAAGTCTGTTGATTACGATTCAGAAAGATGGCTTGGTTTTGCATTTGGGTTAGGAATAGAACGAATTGCCATGCTCAAATATGGAATTAGTGATATTCGGCTTTTCTTTGAAAATGACCTCAGATTTTTGAAACAATTCTGAACGGATAGCGCCCCTCAATCTACTCTTCTAGATTTTCTAACAATATCTTTATCAAAATAGTTAATAGCCATGCCTGCATCAAGGACGACACCTTGCGCATTAATTCCACTAGAGCATTCGCCCAATAGAAATACTGCGCAGTTTGCTACCTCCTGGGTCGTTAAAGCTTCTTTGCGTAAGGTGAGCTCCTCGGCATGGAGATAAGAATCAACGTACCCCGGAATACCAGCGGATGCGGAAGTTTTGAGAAGTCCTGGGTTAACCGAGTTGAACCGCACCTTAGAGAATGCGCTAAATGATTTTGCTAAAAAGCATAAGGATGAATCAAGTGCTGCCTTCGCTGGCGCCATATAACCATAGTTTTCCGCAGCCATGCTAGTTGTCGAAATGGAAATGGTTACAACCGATGCATTAGTATCAAATAAATCTTTGAACGCGTTGGACAATTGGATCAGTGAATAGCTGGTGATATCAATCGATTGCAAAAAATCATTTTTGGGTGTTTCATGAAATGGCTTTAACCCGTCTGCGTAATTTGCAAAAGCGATAGAGTGGACTAACCCATGTAATGTATCGATTTCGTTAGACACCAATTTTTGCAAAGTTTTTATCTCGTCCTCGTTCTCTACATCGCACACATATACTGGCGACGGGGCAAGTAATTTTTTAAGTTGTTTCTTTCGCTCCTCCGTTCTGACACTATACAAAACATTAACCCCTTCCTTCTGCAGGGTTTTCCCAATATAAAAGGCAACGCTCTTTTTGTTGGCAACGCCCGTAACAAGGATGTTTTTATTTTTTAAATTCAGAAAACTCACGCCGTCTCCGTTACTAGCATTACCGTGAACTCCACCGTAAGAACTGTTTTCCCCACAACTTTTACTTTGCCTGACATGTAGGCAGCTTGTCCGAGAATTTCTTTTAATTTAACCTCAACCTCCATAAGGTCACCCGGCAAAACTACTCGTTTAAGTTTAACATTTGCAATTCTAGTAATAAGTGGAATGCGCCCATCATTAGAAGAAGCTCCTGCTCGTTTGCTCATAAGGATCGAACTGGATTGAAAAACCGCTTCGCAAATTAGAACTCCTGGCATGATGGGTCGGCCTGGAAAGTGCCCCTCAAAAAATGGTTCGTCTGCTTGTGTCTGTTTTTCTGTTTTAATACAAAAATCCGTTACTTCGACAACCCGATCCACAAAAAGAAACGGTTTCCGGTGTGGCATGTAATCAAGAAAATTTTCCATGCCTTACAAACCTCCTGTAACTTCGACTGAAGAGCCTGTAATATAGGATGCTTCAGTTGAAGCTATAAAAAGCACCGCGTTAGCTACATCTTCAGGAGAGCCGAAGCGTCGCAATGGAACCATGTCTAGATAAGCTTGCTTTTGTTCTTTAGACAAATCACCAATAAAATCTGTGTCGATAAACCCAGGGGAAACACAATTAACAGTTATCTTTCTCGAAGCCACTTCTTTTGAAAGTGATTTCATGAAAGCTACCTGACCAGCCTTGGACGCAGCATAATTGGACTGGCCTGAAAATCCAAACTTACCTATAGGCGATGTGATAATAATAATGCGACCATATTTTTTGCGCATCATATTCTGTACCGCAAATTTACAGGTATTGAAAGTACCTGTAAGGTTAGTATCAATAACCTTACGCCAATCGCTTTCCTGCATCATACCGACTATAGAATCAATACGGATGCCTGAGCAGTGAACTAGAATTTGGAACCCTCCATAAGTCTCCTCGATATAACGGTAAAAACCCTCTACCTGAGTATATTTAGTTACATCGAAAGAACGTAAATCAAGATACTCCGAGTACTCTTTGCTGGATTCCGCGAATTCTTTTGCTGCTTTACCATTTGACTGGTAGGTGGCCACAACGTTAGCACCAGCCTTGAGCAAGGCTTCTGACACACCTCGTCCAATACCACGAGTTCCCCCAGTAACCACGGCTGTTTGCCCTTTGAAGTTGAATTTCATTAAGATTTAGTTTCTCGGAGGTGGGGGTATCAATTTAAACTGACGCTGATACCATTTTTCTGGGTTCATCCCTAACTGAACGCATAAATTTATCAACTTCATTGGCAACAATAACTCCGTAGTTAGCAGCACCAAGCCAACCTGACATGATAATTCCAACTGAACCCGAATGAAAAAGCCCGTTAATTTGGGTAGGTAGTTCTCGACTGATTTTTAAGCCCTCAAATTTGGTCCCAAAGGAAGTTCCATTTGGTGACAAGGTATACCGCTTGAACGTTTTTGGAGTCGCTGCTTCAAGGTAATCAACCTTCTCACGAATATTTGGCACATATTTTTCCAACGCGTCTAAAGTAGTCTGAATAAGGTTTTCCTTTTCTATCTTATATTGCTCCTCACTCAAGTCAGCCCAGTCTTTATAGCGCGCATTGGTGGAAGACACAATAGAGAAGCGATTTAGTCCTGGTCGCATTTCAGGATAATAAAACGAAAACGTTCGGCTAGTAACCTGCCTGTCGAGAATTTTTTCTGTATTATATTCGTTTGCGACAGAAGTGAATAAAAGATCCCCCACATTATCTATCTTCTCACCTTTCTTAATGCCTATATAAACCTGACAACTGGAATCGTTGAGACGGACTTTTTTAACTTCCTTAATGAATTCGAGATTAAAATTTTCGTCACCAACTAGATTGTGAATAGTATTAAGAATATTTGAATTAGAAAGAACTGATTGGCATTCAATGTCCTTTCCATTGATTTTCACCCCTTTAACTTTTTTCCCCTCAGTATGAATTTTTTCAACTAGGCAATGAGTACGAATATCTACCCCATTTTTTATTAACTCTTTTTTCATCTTCTTAATTAGATCGTCGGTCCCACCTTGATAAGTAAAAACTCCCTTGTCCATAAAATTTGAGAATACAATGCCATAACTTAATGCTGGATCATCCAAAGTTGATCCATTCGCATAAGTTATAGGCTCCATAAGAAAACGCCATACGTCTCTCCTCTCTGGAAAAAACTTTTCAAACAATTCCCGCGTCGTCATTCTCAATTCGTCATAAAAATTCATGTTACGAGTAGTGGCAAAAAATTCGTCTATGACTTCTTTGACAATTCCAAAGCGTTCTATCAATATCTTAGTGAAGTCAGTCTTATCAAAGGTGGTAGTGAGCTGAAATTGCGGATTATCAAAACGGATGCCTTCTAGACGGACAACCGAATCTGCCATCTCTTGTGTCCAATATTTACGAAAAGTTTTCACCATACCAGATGGAAAACCATGAAGAGAAATATCCAGAATGTGGCCGCCCTTGCGTTTAAACCAGGTAGCCAGCCCCCCCATGTTATAGTGATGCTCTGCAAGAAGAACGGAATGTCCCAGTTTAGCCAACAAATTTGCGGCTGTCATCCCAGCAAGACCACTTCCAATAACAACCACGTCATAAGCTGATTTTGCTCCTTTTAGCCAGTTTCTCTCCATAGCAAGCAATTTTACGGGGTTTACGTGTTTGGTGCGACTTTTTTTTGCAAAATATGTAGATTGACCATTGAAATACCACTCAAAGTAGCCCCGACAATACCTAAAAACCCCTGATCTGTTCCGCAAATAAACAAGTTGCGGACCGGGGTAATACCATCCTTTAACTTAACGGGTGACCCATAAACTGATCCGTTAGCATGACCTGTATATTTAAAGATCGTCTTAGGAGTAAATGTATCCGAAAATATCACAGAATCTCGAAAGTCCGGGAAAAATGTGAATAAATTTTCTAGCGCTTTGGTTCGCCACTCTTTTTTCGCGTTTATATATTCTCGGCGTGGAAGAGCGTCCCATAATCTAAAATTAGCTAAATTTGTTAGTCGGATCATTCCTTCTGACAAAGGTTTTGGATATTGGAAGTTATTAGGACAGCACAACACTCCGCTGGAAATGTCTATGAGACCTTTTGGCACTTCATAACGAAACCGATAATCTGAACAGAAAAATATTATGCTCCGACAATAACCAAGATCCTTAGGTTCCCGGTCTAATGCAAAAAGAGATTCCATAAAAGATACGCGCCCTTCTGAATCATTCGTGACTTGCTCCATCAAGTTAGGGTCACATCGCCTCAAAGTTTCAACGCGACCCATGGAAGAAATCAAAACGGATGCAGTCAACTCCTCACCACCAACTAGATTCAAGGACTTAAATTCTCCCCTTCTAGAATTAATAATGTCTACTTCTGCATCCATTCTTAATTCACCACCAAGACTTTTATACTTATCTACTAAAAGATTAAGAATATAGAGCATTCCTCCCGCAGGCTTAGCAAAGCCTTCCATAAAAATGCTCTTGAACATAATTACAAACTGGTAAAAATCCATATCCCGTTCTGAAGCAGAACCGTAATACATGAGTGGGCACAACAACATATCAATGAGAACTGGATCAGAAATATAGCTTCCCAAAATCTCTTTGGAAGAGGTCCATTCGCCTGCAGTGAGTGATAATTCATCGAAAGATTCGACCTTTCTGACAAGTCTTATAAACCCGTCTATTTCATCGGGAAATTGCTCACGGACTTCTTGCTTCAGTAAATCAAAATCGTTGGTGAAGCGGAGACACTTGTCCGGAAAACGAATCTCTGAAATTTCCTGCTCATAAAGGCGGAAATCGTCATGGCTAAACCGGAGTTGTTTAAGTAGTTTGCCAAGCGGAGTATTCCGAGCCCCTTTTGGAGCATAATTCGTCATAGCGTGTAAACCCACATCAATGGTTCTGTTTTTTCGAGTGTAGTAAGAATTTAATCCGCCAACTACTGTATGTTTCTCAATAATAAGAACCTTTTTATCAAACATGGCAAGACGTATGCCTGCAGCTAGGCCAGATAATCCAGAACCGATAACTATAACGTCGTACTTCATAAATTTCCCTGAATTGAAAGAAAAGGTGAGAAGTTCTTCCAAAAGTAACAAGTACTGCGACAATCAACAGTAAAATCAGCACTTATACTATAACAACGTCGATAATCAACAAATGATAAAAAAGTGAGGAAGTAATTCTGACTTTAATTGGAGGGGTAGAGTAGTTAACTTGTCAGTTGGTGGTCTTTTAAAAGAGGCTGGAGGTATTGAATACAACTGGACATACTGACAAGTTCCTGGTAGTCACTTTCAGGAACTTCAATGTTAAATCGCTTACGAAGTTCCATCACGATATCGAGAAAATCCATCGAATCAAGGTCCATCTGCTCACGAAGAGTAACATCATCCTTGATGGAGCTTACATCTTCATCGGGAGCAATATCTTCGAGTATGTCTACTACGGCCTGCCTTACTTCTTCTTTAGTCATAATGGTCTCCTAAACCCAAGATAGTATTGAATTTCCTCGAAAATATCAACTTAATTTTCATATCGCTTCACAATCAATACCGAGTTAATTCCAAACATGCCAAACGAGTTGTTCATTATATAATCTACACGATCTAACTGCTTTGGTTGGCCAGATACAATATTTTTCAGATAGCATTCGGGATCAAGCTCATCTAAGTTTAAAGTTTGGTGAACTAAGCCGTCTTCGAAAGCTGGTAAATTACCTGATAGCTCAAGTGTTCCTGCGGCACCCATAGTGTGCCCAATAAAACTTTTCGTGTTATTAATCCAAACCGTTTCTTCCTCGCCAAACACATCACGAATTGCCTTACACTCCTGAATATCACCCAATTGAGTCGCTGTTGCATGCGCATTTAATATATTAATATCACCCGGCTTAAGACCAGCTTTTTTAAGAGCTAGGCGTATACATTCTGCTTGCCTTCCGGGTTCTGGGAGAATGAAATCAAAAGCATCTGAATTGGTCGCGTACCCGACAATTTCACCATAAATTTTAGCCTCACGTTTTAGAGCATCTGAAAGTCGTTCTAATACGTAGACACCTCCTCCTTCTGAACAAACAATACCGTTACGATTCTTGTCAAACGGACGACTTGCTTTAACTGGATCTTGGTGCTCGGCGAGCGCGCCCTCACTTTTAAAACTAGCAAAGATACCAAAGGTATGAATACTCTCAGATACTCCCCCTGCTAGAGCAAAATCAACCTCACCCAATCGAAGCATCTGGAGTCCTTGAATAACTCCCATATTTCCAGCCGCACATGCAGCCCCTATAGTATAGTGGGGGCCAGTGATTTTCATATTGAGGGTTACTTCACCAGCTGGATTATTTGCTACGGTACGAGGATTATGATGGTGGGACCAATACTTGGTATCATAGTCATACTTGCTGATATTGTAAATTTCATTTTCTGTTTCAACATTGCCGTGCTCAGTAACACCAAGGTAAACACCTACCCTTGATCGGTCGATCGAATCAAGGTCAATCCCAGAATCATTAAACGCTTCTCGACAACAGTAAATCGAAACCGATCCAACGCGGGTACCTCGGCGTAATTCCTTTTTATTCTGATACTTCAAGGCATTGAAATCACAGGTTCCAGCAAGCACCTCACCTAAATAACGAGTCTCAAATTTCTGCACGCCAGATTTCCCCGCGAGCAAGTTTTCGCGAAACTCTTTGAGATTATTTCCATTTGGAGCAGTAAGCCCGATACCCGTGATAACAATTCGCTCTTCAGGGTGCACCTGATTATTCATGCTTAAAAGTTGTTAAGGGATAAAAATAGTTCTGTAAAGGCAGGAAAATATAGCTTTTGAATAAGCAAACATTACCACAAAAAATAGTTAAAAACATTATTTTCCTTTATCGCCTACCCATGCTCTCATGCTTTAAAATCCAGCAACATCTAACCATTTATCTATTCTTTGGAATAGGTGAGTATTGGCTCCCTCATAATCTACTCTTTTTTAGGCTAATATTGAATTTTTTCTTATTTCAGCTTTAGTGTAAAATAAAAAGCTTTAAACTATAGATTCAAATGTCAAAAATATTCCATGAAATCTTACGGTGTAATAATTATAGGCGGTGGACACGCAGGGTGTGAAGCCGCTCTTGCTTCTGCTCGGATGGGAGTGTGTACCGCTCTTATCAGTCTTGACCTCGAAAAAATAGCACTTATGCCCTGTAATCCAGCGATCGGTGGAATAGGGAAAGGACACATTGTACGTGAAATTGATGCACTTGGTGGGCAGATGGCTCGGTGCATTGATAAAACAGGCATCCAGTTTCGCGTCCTAAACTCCTCAAAAGGTCCAGCAGTCCAAGGGTATCGCGCTCAGGCAGACAAACATCTCTATAAAAAAGAAATGCGTCGAGTCCTTGAGTCCCAAGATTACCTAAGCTTGATATGCGATGAAGTAGATGAATTGTTATTTGATAACGATTCGGTCAAGGGTTTAAGAACTCGTTCCGGACTCGAGTTAAACTCTCGATCTATAGTCATCACTACAGGAACTTTTTTAAACGGGCGTATTCACCTTGGAATGAAAAATTCTCCAGCTGGGCGTGTAGGTGAAAAGCCTTCGATCAAACTTTCGCAATCATTTCTCGAGCAGGGATTCGAACTCGGCCGATTAAAGACAGGCACTCCTCCACGCCTACTTGGTAAGTCTATCGACTTTTCTCAGTGTGAAATACAGCAAGGAGACGACGATCCTAAGCCATTTTCTTTTTCTACCACTAAAATAACTCAGCCTCAAGTACCCTGCTACATCACATATACAAATACACGCACGGCAGAAGTTATTAACAAAAATATGCACCTTTCACCGCTTTACAGTGGAGTTATTGAAGGAGTTGGGCCTCGCTATTGCCCTTCCATCGAAGATAAGGTTGTAAAGTTTCCTGATCGAGTTTCACACCATGTTTTTCTTGAACCCGAAGGGCTCAACACGGACTGGATCTACCCAAATGGTATCTCCACCAGTTTAGCCGAAGAAGTGCAATGGGAATTAGTGCGCACCATTCCTGGACTTGAAAATGCTGATATCGTCGCTCCAGGTTATGCGATTGAATACGATTTTGTACCGCCAACTCAACTTTTACCGACATTAGAAACTAAGAAAGTAAAGGGACTCTTCCACGCTGGGCAGATCAATGGAACCTCTGGCTACGAGGAAGCTGCAGGCCAAGGACTGGTAGCAGGTATAAATGCCGCTTTAAACTTCCTCAACCGAGCACCGTTCACTTTAAGCCGCATGGAAAGCTATATCGGGGTAATGATCGACGATCTAGTGACCAAAGGAACCCAAGAACCCTACCGTATGTTCACATCGCGTGCCGAAAACCGCTTGCTACTTAGACAAGATAACGCCGACACAAGGCTTATGGGAAAAGGCCATAAGTTCGGTCTAGTTTCGAATGAAGATTACAACTTTTGTCTTCTGAAAAAAGAAACAGTAGAAAAAGAAATTAAGCGGTTAAACACAACTAAAGTTGTTCCAAATCAACAAGGAAAAGAACTTGTTTCGAAGTTGGGAGTTAAAAGTTTAAAAACTCCTACCACTCTCGCTGGATTATTAAAACGCCCTGAAATAACTTACAGTCAAATCATAGAAACATTCAATGGAGCCTCGGTATCAAAACTTATCGGAGAGCAGGTAGAGATTCAGGTTAAGTACGAAGGGTTCATTCAAAGACAAAAGCAAGTTGTAGCTAAGCAAAAGAAACTAGAAAGCTACCGAATTCCCACCGACTTTAACTATGAAGGCATACCTGGTTTATCTTGCGAAGTTGTTCAAAAGCTTGAGAATATACGCCCCACAACACTGGGACAAGCTTCCCGAATCTCAGGTATTACTCCGGCAGCGGTTTCCATAATCATGTTAATGCTTAAATAACCCTCGCCCAACTATGGCTCCCACAGACTCGACGCAATGGCTTCTAGAAGTCGACAAAAGAGACATCGCGTATATCGTTAGCATCTTTGAGGGATATGATAACCTTGCTGTTGTGCGAACAGTTGATGCAGAACAAAGTATTATAGAGTTGATCATTTCTCCTGACTATCTGGAAGACACAGATCAATTAATTCATGCTTTATCAAAAGAAATTTATATCAAAAAAATTAAAAACCAGCCCAAAACATTTAATTGATAGTCGTAGACTTTTGGCGATGTGAAACTATTTTTTAAAAGTGCATCATTGAATATATAGATGCGTTCCCGAGTTTCTGACGTCCTTTTAAAAAATCAAGCTCTATAAGAAAACCAACCTCTATCAAATTAACTTCAAAATTTTTATTTACCAGATCAATGCAAGCAGCAAGAGTCCCTCCGGTTGCAAGTACATCGTCTATAATGACAACGTTTTGACCCTTTTTAAACGCATCCTGATGAATTTCCACGCTATCTTCACCGTATTCTAAGCTGTATGTTTTCTGGAACGTTTTGTAGGGAAGTTTACCTGGTTTTCGTACCATAACTACTCCACAGCCTAGTGCGTATGCCAACGCGGAAGCAAAGATAAAACCCCGCGCCTCTACTCCTACCACCTGATCTATCCTGTTATCTTTATACCTAGCTTTTAAAGTATCGATGATTTTTTTAAATGAAACAGGATCAGAGAGTAGCGGAGTGATATCTTTAAAAATAATGCCTTCTTTGGGAAAATCAGGGATGTCTCGAATAACAGATTTCAACGTTTCCATAGTTTGCCTCTTAAGTTTGTGAAGGTTTAAATAAGGTTTTATTCATTGACATTATAAAAAGGTGTGGACCAGCCAAGTAAATAGGTCAGCTGTTTATTTTTTTGGTAAATAGTTGAGAGGGTTCATTGGACTTGAATCATTTCTAACCTCAAAGTGTAAATGTGGGCCCGTAGATCTCCCTGTACTTCCAACGGAAGCTATCCTTTGGCCTTGTTTAACCATTTGATTTTTATGTACATGAATATATGAATTATGAGCATAAACTGTTGTTAAGTGACTCTTGTGCTTGATGATTAGCATGAGACCATAACCCGTAGGGCCCCATCCACTAAACATTATTTTACCTCCTGCAGCGGCAACTATCGGTGTTCCCTTACGAGCACCAATATCTATTCCATCATGGTGCCGCCCATTTCGACTACCGAACCTGGATGTTAATTGCCCTTTAAGTGGCCAAATTAAAAATCCTTTTATCGCTTTGATACTTTTATTTGTTATTTCTTTTTTATTTAGCTTTTTGTTTCTCTTTCTTCGTTTTTTTGTTAAAGCCTGTTTATCTATACTGGTATCTACATTCAAAACCTGCCAAGTTCCTGGAATCCATAATCGCGTCCCTATTTGAAGCTTACTTGGATTATAAATACCATTGATTCGTTTTAATCGATTAATCTCAACATCATATGCACTAGCAATAAAATAAAGTGTTTGTCCTTTTTGAACTGTGTGGTAAACCCCCTTCTGATTGGATCGTAAAAAATCCAAGTTTTTTAAAATTTGGCATCCAGAAAGCAGCGAAACCAAAAACAAGAAAAGAGTAGCTCTAGCTAAATGATGAGAAAAGGTCATACGTAATAGGCTTAAGCGCTAAATTTTTTTAAAAATTTTAACATCCAACTTTTAAGAGTCAAGTTTCATCAGTCCTTCAGTCAAGCTTTACACACTTTAAAGCATAGGGTATAAACAGTTCATGTTTCGATTGCTCATCAACTATATAGTTTCTCTAAAAAAATATTCTTTTTGCTCCAAATTATTTCTTGGGCTCACCGCAGTTCTTTTTTCTTTCTCGTGTGTTCAGAGCGAACCCGCACCCGACTTATTCTCCTTACCAACAGTATATAAGGTTGGGAAAAAACCGGACGAACTAAGGGCTCGCGATATGAACATGGATGGTTTTCCTGATATTCTTGTCTCTAATTCTGGCAGTGATACTTTGAGTTATTTTGAAGCAATTGGCGACGGTACCTTTAAATATCCTTTCACCATGAACACCGGACGCGAACCTTTAGCATTTGAAGTTGGCGATTTTAATGGAGACAAAATTCCAGATATTGCAGTCAGTAATTATGGTGACGGCAACATAGCTATCATTCTTGGACAAAAAGACGGCGTCTTCAAACAAAAATCAAAAATAAAAGTAGGACGCCTTCCTATTGGTGTATCTGTTGGCGATTTTAATAACGACGCAAAACTAGATTTAGCCATTACGCTTCGGTTTGACAAATTGGTTATTCTTCTTGGCATAGGCGATGGTAGTTTCAAGATGGGTGAAGTATACAAAGCATCTGGCACCCCTTCTTATATGAGCGTCGGAGACTTTGATAACGATAAGAATATAGATATAGCAATCGCATTTAATGGGGTCCGGGTGAATTTCATTCGCGTGTTTCATGGAAATGGCGATGGCACTTTCAAACCTCCGGTTAAAGTGTTAGGTGGTAAACAGTCAGCTTTCATCACGCAGCATGATCTCAATAACGATGATAGAGCTGATTTGATCATTTCTAGCACTATGAACGATGTAATTAAAATATTTCTTAACAATGGAAGAAATGGATTCATTTCTTTTGAAGACGCTGCTGCCGAGAAAGGCCCAGAGTACATCGTTCCAGGAGACTTTACCGGTGACAACATTCCGGACCTCGCGGTAGCCAATCGAAGAGATGCTTCTATTTCTATTTTGCAAGGTAGGGGGGATGGATCTTTTGTTTTTCCTCACTTTAACTATCCTGCGGGAGCCAACGCAAGGGCCATGGTCGGGGCGGATTTTAATGACGACGGCCTAACTGATTTAGCCTTACTCATTTACGACAAGCAAATGCTGGAAATCATTTTAAGAAAAAACAGTGTTCCTGATCAAATTGATTTTTGAGTTCTTCCTGATCACTTACATTTCACCTACGACTCATCAAAAGCAGCTTTATTTTTAAAGATAAAGAATCATCAACCGTGTCGGAGCCTTTAAGGTGACGAAATGCAGAGCGAAATAATCCCGCTAAAAAAACTACTTTGTAAAGGAGTCCTAGTACCAGATTCCAAAAGCAGGAATAATATTTAGAATAAAAATATAGATTGCTTTTATATGCTTCCATAATAACTTTTTCACGGTGGTTGTCTTGGTGGGTACTTTGGCCATGCAGATGCTGAACTGAAGTTTTCTTGAAAAAGCATATTTTTTTTCCACTTTGCCTGGCTCTTCTGCAAAGGTCATCTTCCTCATTGTATAAAAAATAATTTTCATCCATCAGCCCAATCAACTCAAACAATTCTCTTTCTACAACAAAACAGCAACCAGAAATCACCTGAACCTCGTTTGCTTTCATTTGCCCCATTTTTTCTAATTCGAGGGATAGATCATAAAGGCCTAGTATTTTTAATACTGCATCCCGCGGTGAATCTTCCCACAGACGAATAGGGAAGGGCTGATTGCTTTGATCTGTAATTCCGCATCCAAGAATTGAAAACTCTGCATGCTTCTGCATATAGGCATTAATTTTTTTAAAACTATTTTCGGTTAACAGGGTATCCGGATTCAAAAAAACAATCTTTCTACCTTTGGACAAAATAATTCCTTGGTTATTGGCTGCCGAAAAACCACGATTATATTTATTGGCAATTATCTTCACATCGTGAAACTTTTTAGCGACAACTTCCACCGTTCTATCTTCCGATGCGTTATCTACAACTATAATTTCATAACTAATTTCTTCGGTATACTTTTGCACCGAACTCAAACAACGCAAAAGAACCTCGCATGTATTAAAGCTTACGATTACAATCGAAATATCTATTACTGCAGGTTGTGAGAATTTAAATTCTGGGGAGGTCAAGAGTTTTACCTATCGGATTTACTGGAGAGAAAATGTTCTCAATTGTTATTAAATATAGAATAGCGATGGCTCTCTAAAAAAATGTAATGGCGTGCAATCTACGTTCAAACTTTCTAACCCATGATAAATTTTCGGTCTTCACGAAAATTACCATCCTTATTGTAATATTCTTTTAAATTATGCCAACTCAAATGAATGTCGCAATCCTGACAAAGGGGAACTTCAAATCTCTTCCTCCCTACCATCTGGTTTCGCAAACTTTTCATCTTCGGACCATTCCATATTTCGCTAATCGAATCTGATTTTAAATCACCAACAATTGTTTGTGAAAACATATCCGCACAGCACAAAACCACACTGCCATCCCAGTAAACGACCATCCATTTCCACAACTGTGTACACGGAGCAATATTTGTCTGATTAAACCGTTTATGTGTGAATTGGGTTTTAGTAGTTTTTGGAATTTCATACTCCTGAAGAAAAGATTCTTTATCTAGCTTTCCTGCCCAGTTTGAAATGATATTATCATCTATGGAATTCAGCACCACAGAACAGTCGTGAGAAATAATAATTTTAAATAGTTCCTGCCTCATAGTTTCTTCTACCGTTTTCATTGTCTTGATCCGGATGTTAACAGGAACCGGGTGTTCCGCCTTACTATTGAGTTCAAGGAAGGTCACTATATTTTTACGAACAACATCAAAACTCATTTTCTTTACATCTTCAAAAGTCTTCTCATCAAGTTCATCAAGGCTGATGTCTACCCCCACTCCATTGTCTATCATGACTGGGATGATATCGTCATTTAAAAAAAATCCGTTTGTAAGAACCTCTATCTTATGAATCTTAGGGTAACGGTGCAGATACTCAATGCGTTCCTTAATATGTTTGTCCATCAATGGCTCACCGAATGTTCCAAATGTAAGAACGCCACCTCGCGGCCCGTAATCATCTATAATTTTGCGATATACATCCATATCCATGGAACCTACATTTGTGAGATCGGGGTTCGGGCACCAAACGCATTTCGCGTTGCAACGATTTGTGGTGTCTATCAATATTGCCCCAGGCCACTCTTCCAATGTTTTTGCCAGAGGTCGGATCGAGCTATCAAAAAGCGATGAATCGTAGACCTTACGTCGAAAGTAATCCATGGCAAAAAAATAAGGTGTCTTCTTGATCCAGTTTTTCACTACATTGAAATATGGGTTTTTATTTTTCTGCTTATTTGAGGCAATTGAAGGAAAGGACTCTGTTCCAAAATTTTCTTTTTCCAGTGAGGGGGTTTCATTCATGAGTTGGGGATTGCCTAGGTTTCTAATCTTAGCGGATATTAAGTTGGATTCCTAAAGAAGCAAAGACCTATCTTTCTCTTTTACATATCACTGTGCATCTCATACAAATCAATCATATTGTTTGCAGCCTTATCCCAGGTAAATTTCTGTTGAACCACCTTTTTTGCTTCCTTTGCCATGGATTCAGCATGTTGAACGTTTTCTAAAATAAAAATAATTGCCATTGCAAGTGCATCTTCATCGTTAACAGGTACTAACGTTCCCGTCACATCTTGCTCTATATTTTCTGGAACAGCCCCTCCACTTGCGGCAATCACTGGTAACCCAGCCGCCATCGCTTCTACCACAGACAACCCAAAACTTTCGACTCGGGAGGGAAATATCCCTAGACTACTTCTGGCTGCTAGATTTTGAATTTTGGTACTGCACAACCAACCCGTAAATTCCACTCGGCCTGTCAAAGAAAGGTCAGCAACCAATGATTTAAACTCCCTTAATCGGTTACCTTCACCTACTATTGTCAGGCTTACATCATTAACCATTTTTGTAACCGTTTTCAAAGCATGAAAAAGCTCCCGAAGGCCTTTTTCTTCTTCTATTCGACCCCAAAATAAAAGCCCCAGGCCGGAAGATGGTTTTCTCTTCACTTCAAACCAAGAACTCTCTATTCCTGGAGAAATCACCTTTATCTTATTGGCGCAAGTATTATTTATTCCTTTCATAATGAGATCGCGAGAAAATTGGCTGAATGCCACAACCTGATCCGCTTCAATAATCCCCTGCCGTAATAAATAGGTATTGAGACTTTTTAAAAATCGAACCGGTTTCATCATTCCTTTTAACATTCCTGTAATTGGTATATTGGGAGTATGCGAGGTGAAAACGTAGATAGATTTATTTCTTTTTGCTATTTTGCCAGTCCAATAGGCTTCCTCTGCATTCCCATGGATAACATTAAATTTTTCTTTTTCTGCGAGCGGACCTAACACATTTGCAAATGAAAAAATATTTAAGTTAATCGTAGCAAAGTTATAATGATGTACCCAGTGAATCTCGTACGGAACTTCTACATTAAACTGCTCGTGAGGATACTTAGAATACAGGACATGAACTTGGTGGCCTTTTGAAAAAAGTGAGCATGCTAGATGATGCACGGCAAGTTGTCCGCCACCTTTAAATGCCGACCAAGGCGAGGAATTAATTGTAAGGCAGATCTTCAATGTGACCCCTAAAATTCTATGACAGACTTTATGCCTTCGAGAGGAACAAAAAATGGAAAGCCAGGACTAATACCTGTTATGAAGTCGCATTGCTGCTTTTTCCCCACCGTTAGAGAATGGTGCCGAAGAGAAGACTCGAACTTCCACGAGGTTGCCCTCACATGAACCTGAATCATGCGCGTCTACCAATTCCGCCACTTCGGCATCTTAGTTTTAAATAACTTACAGTTTTAACCTAAATAATGACGATATAACTTTCGATATAACTTTTTTCTTTATTCTCATCATAAAATAGAATAGTTGATGCATGTAAGTCTAATTTAAATTTTAATCTCACTCATTTTAACTTTCATAAAGTATCGCTTTCTCTTTTGACGCTAGTTAAGTCCTTTAGCGACATGTGCTCATGAAATATAAAGTAAAGCCCTACTGCAAGGATTACCCCTGAAAACAAGGCCCATCCAACCATTCCTAGACTGACAGATTTAATTTCAGATTCACCCATAATCTCATGCAATGCAATTACAATTCCTGCATTATATGACCCTAAAAATCCAGGAGTAGGAAGAATTGAAATTAGAATCGCCACCATAACCCCAAGAATAAGAAGTGAAGGAATTGTCTTATATTGCAAATCAAATGCAAAATATAGCGGATATACCGAAAAAATATTCGCAACCCAAACAAGAACCGAATAAATGGTGATTTTTGCTAAGATTCCAAAGTTTTTGACAACCTCACAGCCCATAGTAAATTCATCAAGAAGGTGCTTAATTTTATCCGACCATTTCTCATTCATGAAACCTAAAAACCAGCCAACTAGTTTCATTATCTTTTGTTTGTGGTTTATCAGTAAATATATAAAGACAATGAGCGCAATTACTCCCAATACACAAATTTGACCAAACTTGATTGCCATTTCCTGTACCGAAAATCCTGAAAATTCGATATTTGATGAAAATGCATCCGCCTCAAACCAAAAAACCCATATAAAAATAAGCAAAAGAATTATCATATCGAACAGTCGTTCCACA